>ENA-ORXM01001705-ORXM01001705.1-marine-metagenome-genome-assembly--contig:-NODE-1705-length-29251-cov-15.655138_pt1 | contig 29251 bp, 20 predicted proteins | sample MGYA00237867_ERZ511480 | MGnify/ENA primary metagenome ERZ511480 (study PRJEB26309, sample SAMN06266103) | marine metagenome | isolation source: Algal blade | place: United Kingdom:Sidmouth, United... | reverse complement strand
GAAAACATTCGCTTGGTATTGGTGACCCTGTATTTTTGAGGCATACAAAAGCGGGGGAAGTTTGTGAGCGTTTTCGGGAGTTGTTGTTGATTGAGGACGACACTATTACGGGAACGGCTTTGACTTATCGTGGGTTTGGGGGTTGTTTTCTTTGAGTTTAAAAACTATACAGGGACGATTTTCAAGGGGACGAAAGGGATGTTGGTAAGGGACGGAATCAATCCGTTATAAAACTTCAAATATGCGCTTAAATTTGTCCAACTACATATATTTTTTTATTCTCTCAATACTATAAATTTTCCTCGCTGTCCTGCTCCTATTTTATAGAAATAGACACCTGCATTTATTTCTTTTAAGATAAACGTATATTTTTCAGAGGAAATAGGTAAAATCGTTTCGCTGATGAGTTGTCCCCAAGTGTCGTAAATCTGTAAAGTTGTTTTTTCCTTTAAGGCTGGATATTCAAAAGTGATTTTTTCTTTGGCTGGATTGGGATAGGCTTTGATGGGAGAAACAGCGAGATTTGATAAGGAGGTTGTGAGGGTATCTATAACGACGATTTCAAAGCTTTTTGTATCTGAGCAGTCTGAACCAAATTCGTAATAAAAATTCAATTCATATACTCCGCTATCTTGGGCAATAAAAGTTGTTGTATCGGTCAAGTCTTCTAAATACGCTGTGCCATTTCCTGACCATTCATAACCGAAATAAGGCGAATTTATATCGACTAGTTGTGGGATAATATTTAGGGAATCTCCGATGTACACTGTGTCATTGTCTAAACCTGTGAGTTCTGTGCGGTTGAAAACGATTAAATTAGCTGTACTGATGGATGCGGTATCTCCTGCTTGATCGACGATGTGATAGGTCAAATCGTAAATGCCGCCTGTATTTGGTGCAAAATAAGGGGTTGGACTCAAGGAATCGCTTAAATAGGTCGTTCCGCTTCCTGTCCACCAACCGTTATAAGGACAGTTTTCGCCATTGGAATAGGCACACCACTTTCCATTATAGACGAATGTGGATAAATCGACGGTATCGCCCACACAAAACAGCATGTCGGAAGAAGTGACTTCAACGGTCAGTGGCAACCAGTCATTGCCGTCTTGATCGACTTTGAGTACCCACATATTGTTGCGAGTTGTTCCTAACTGTCCTTCTTCGGGGGCTTGTCCTGTAAAGCCTACAATGACAACACTCCCGTCAGGGTGCAGCGCAATGTCTTCAAAGTATTCAAAATAGTTGTCCTCGTCGTGGCGAAATACTTTTGACCAAAGCAGTTCTCCTTCCTCGCTTACCTTGACCAACCATCCTCGCCAACTACTTGCTTCGCCGACCTCTAAGTTTTGATTGTGATAGGTTGAGCCACAAATCATATAGCTTCCATCTGATAATTGAACGCCTTTGTAGAGCCATTCTTGGGCGTCTATGCCGTTGCTGATTTCTATGTCCCACTCCATGTTTCCTAAACTATCTAATTTAAAAAGATAGCCATTGTATTTGGTATTTGAAGGAGGGCTTTCTAAAACAATAGATGAAACTAAGTTTCCTTTATCTTTGGTAATAAGACCGTAGGATAAACCTACCCAAAAATTTCCTTCCAATATATTCTCATTAATTATCTCCCCCTCTAAATTAAGGGTATATACTTTTGAAAGACCAGAGCCTAAATCACCATCAGAACCTGCCACTAAAATAGAATAACTTGTATCTAAAACAGCTATAAATTGTGTTGAATACCACAATTCGTCACCCAAAGTAACTTCCCATTCTACATTTCCTAAACTATCTGTTTTAACGACCCAACCATCATAATCACCTACTACTATATCAGGGCTATTAGTTCGTCTTCCAAAAATAAAGCCGCCATCTAAAGTTGATTTTAAATCATAAATACTTTGATAGTATTCATCGCCATATTCTTGATACCAGATTATATTGCCTAAACTGTCTAATTTTAAGAGAAAGGCATTGTTATTTGTATTATTATACTGTGCAGTACCTCCAATAACAAAAGAATTATCTTCTAATAAGACTGATTCTTTTACATATTCTTCTCCTATTGGATTAATATTATAGGTTTTTTTCCATTTATAATTACCATAATAATCTATTTTTATAATTGCCAAACTATCTGTTTGCTCTTCATATCTGTTTCTGGTTTTTCCTATAACAATAATATCTCCATTATCATCTACTAAAATACTATTGGCTACTTCATGTTGAATATCTGGATTCAACTCTATTGATTTATTAAATAAAGTTGTTTGAGCAGTTGCTATGTAAGAAAAAAAGAATAACAATATTAGAATATTTCTCATGGTCTTTATTTTTTTGGATAGTGGTTGTGTTCTTAATAACATAGACCCGATAGTAGCGGTATCGTTTTTTGAATGGCTAATTGAGATTAGGCAAAACGATAATAGCGTATAGCGGGGAGTGCCGTTAAGACGAAGTATTTGACAGTTCTCTTCTAAATAAAAAAAGCAAGAACACTAAAAAAGTGTCCTTGCTTAAAATATAATATTATTTTAAGTTTTCCAAAAATCAAGTCTGCAAAACCCCCACATTAAACGTCTTTGTCAAAGGACTATGGTTCGCCGCTTCTATCGAAAGGGAAATGTATTCTCTTGTGCGTTTAGGGTCTATAATTTCATCGACCCATAAACGAGAGGCTGCATAAAAAGCGGTTGTTTGCTCGTCATACTTTTGTTTTGTTTCCTCAAAAAGCTTTTTTTCTAAGGCTTCATCAATGACTTCTCCCCTCTTTTTCATGGAGCTAACTTTTATTTGTGCCAATGTTTTGGCTGCTTGTGAACCGCCCATGACGGCGATTTTTGCGGTGGGCCAAGCATAAATGAAACGAGGGTCATAGGCTTTTCCACACATCGCATAATTTCCTGCGCCATAGGAATTACCAACGACAATGGTAATTTTTGGAACGACAGAATTCGACACTGCATTTACCAACTTTGCACCATCTTTAATAATACCCCCATGCTCTGAACGACTACCCACCATAAAGCCCGTTACATCTTGTAAAAAGACCAATGGGATTTTTTTCTGATTGCAATTCATAATAAAACGTGCTGCTTTATCTGCGGAGTCAGAATAAATAACGCCACCAAATTGCATCTCTCCTTTTTTGTTTTTTACGACCATTCTTTGATTGGCGACAATGCCGACTGCCCATCCATCAATGCGAGCATACGCACAAAGAATTGTTTTGCCATAACCTGCTTTATACTGTTGAATCGAATCTTTATCAACGATACATTTCAAGAGTTCTTTGGTATCATAGGGCTTCGCTCCGTTTTCGGGATAAATGCTGTAAATTTTTTCAATGGGATAATCAGATGCTACGGATTCGCTTCGATTAAAATTCGCTAATGCGTAAGGGCCTTGTTTGTCCATCAATCCCCGAATGGTTTTCAAACAAGATGCATCGTCGGGTTCTTTATAGTCTGTTACGCCTGAAATTTCAGATTGTGTCATTGCACCACCCAATGTTTCTTTATCGACATCCTCGCCGATTGCCGCTTTCACCAAATAAGGACCCGCCAAAAATATCGAGCCTGTTCCCTCTACAATCAATGCCTCGTCTGACATAATGGGCAAATAGGCGCCACCTGCCACACAACTTCCCATAATCGCTGCAATTTGTGGAATGCCCATAGAGGACATCACCGCATTGTTTCGGAAAATGCGCCCAAAATGTTCTTTGTCTGGAAAAATTTCATCTTGTAGGGGCAAAAAGACACCTGCGCTATCGACCAAATAGATAATGGGCAATCGGTTTTCCATCGCAATTTCTTGCGCTCTCAAATTCTTTTTTCCTGCAATTGGAAACCACGCACCTGCTTTGACCGTCGCATCATTGGCAACAATCATACAAAGCCGTCCACTCACTCGCCCAATACCTGTGACTACTCCACCTGCTGGACAACCGCCATATTCCTTATACATTCCATCGCCTGCAAACGTCCCAATTTCATAAAAGCTCGTATCGGGATCAATCAGAGTCGCCACCCGTTCCCTTGCCGTCATTTTTCCTTTGGCGTGTTCCTTATCAATCCGTTTCTGCCCACCACCCAAATGAATTTTATCTATTCTTTGATTGACCAACGACCACGCAAGTTTCATGGCATCGTCATTTTTGTTCATCTCTATGTTAATTTTCTCTTTTTTCATATAGGTTTGTGCTATTTTCGTTAAAAACAGAATGCGAAGATACAATTTTGGTTTCGTTGTCTATATTGTTCTATTGGTTTTTATTACCCGACCCTTTGATTTTGGAGAGAACAGTCAAATTTGAATTATTTCTAAATTCTATTTTTTAGGAGAGAACGGTAGTGGCTTCGTAGCAACTCATGCTCCTGCTGTCCACTACTATACCAAGCCAACGCAAAATCTTCTAGCTACACCATTGGTATAACGCTACCATCAGGTCTATTTTGGATGGTCTGAACCTCTGCAAAAACTTTTAGAACTTAAGATTTAACTATTAGAATTTTTATAGAATCGGTGCTATTGTGCATGGTCTCAACAAAAAAACAGAAATATCGAAAATCTATTTATATCGTTATCAAGATACATACCAAAAACCTTGTATCCTTCAAGTCCTTTTTTTCGTAAAAGAAGCATTAATAGCCAAAACTGGATAGATTTTTGTGGCATTTTAAATCAATGACAACTATGAATAATTCACGATACTTATATATATTTATTTTCTGCCTTTTTTCTTGTTTCTTTGGTTTTTCCCTACATGCCCAACAAGTACATCGTTGTGGTACTGTAGAGTATACAGAATACCTCAAATCAACAAATCCTGAGTATGCGACGCATCTGGAAAAGATGGAGCAAAAAAGAAACCAATCTACTCCACAATCTAAAAAAGCAGCCTTAGATGTTACGCTCCCCATTGTTGTACACATTGTACACAATAATGCAGATGGCAGCATCAGTGGAAACAATATTTCAGAAGAACAAATAATGTCACAAATTGATCGGCTAACAACGGATTTTAACGGTACAAATGATGATATAACGGATGTTCCCGATGTTTTCAAACCGTTCATTGCGTATGATACAGGCATCAAATTCTGTTTAGCAGATATTGACCCAGATGGCAATTATACCACTGGAATTACCCGTACTTATAGTGAAAAAGAAGAATTTAGTGTTAATCTTAATGATGTAAAACTCACTTCTCAAGGCGGTGTAGATGTTTGGGATCGTTGTCGTTATATCAATATCTGGGTTTGTCCTAAAATCATTAATATAGCTGGTGATGCCATCTTAGGCTATACACAGTTGCCTGGTGGTCCTTCTACTACCGATGGGATTGTCGTACCACATAATTATTTTGGCGATGATACTGGTACTACCGCCCAAGGAACAGGCACAACCGTCAATAATTACTATAAGGGACGGACTTTAGTGCATGAAATGGGGCATTATTTAGGTTTAAATCATATTTGGGGAGATGATGATGGTGCTTGTAGTGGCGATGATGGCGTATCAGATACACCCGTACAAGGAAACAGTACTTCTGGTTGTCCAAGCACCACTCCAGAATCTTGCGGAACTGCTGATATGTATGTGAATTTTATGGATTATTCTTATGATGAGTGTTTATTGATGTTTTCTTTGGGCCAAGTTGATCGTATGGAAGAGACGCTCTTACAAGAATCATCTCGAAATTGTTTGATGGATGCAGCCTCTGCTTCTTGTATCACGAATTGTTTAGCAGATTACGGTAATATCAACCTTCCTGAAAACAATCAAGTTTGTTTTCGTGGTGAAACCCTGCCTTTGATTATGGAAAATACGAGTACCAATGGTGATTTTAGAACTGCCTTTTTAATTAGCTCTTCTTTTGAGCCTTTCTTCATTGTTGGTATGAGCGACAGTAGTGTTGTTGATTTCGCAACTTTAGCTCCTAATAGCTATGGAATACATCCCATAAGCTATGACAAAACTAGTGGCTTATTAGATGACATAGAATTTGGTGCAACAACTATCAATGACCTACAAAACTATATTGTAAGCAACCAAATTTGTGCGGATTTAATGGATACTAATTTTCCTGTCTTTACAGTAATGGAAGAACTCACTGTTGATTTTGAGCTAATTTGCCAAGAAGATGCTTTTGGCAACAATCGTGGCGATGCTATGATTGATGCGACTGTTAAGGGTGGATCAGGTCGTTTTTCTTATTGGGATGGAGACTCAGGAGTTGCTGATGGCGATTTGATTGAGCATGATGAGACTTTTACGCTAAGGGTACAGGATAGTATCGGTTGTGTCGCTCAAAAAATTGATAAGGTAACTTGTGCGCCTTATGATTATACGGCAGTTGGCTACAATTTCTTGGATATACAGCAGACTTTGGTACAAGATATTTTATACATACACTTCCATAGTCCTTCGGATTTACCAACTTACCTTTCTATCTATAGTGTCACAGGACAGCTAATGGAATTTCATCTTATTGACAGCAGAGAAGGCGTCAATCGCTTTGATATTGATACGAAAGATTATGCTAAAGGTATCTATATCATCTCGTTGGATAATCGTAATGAACGAGCACAAATCAAATTCGGCAAATTTCGGAATTAGTTTTTTTTAGTGCCGTAGTTCCTTGTGCTGTGGTGCTGTAGTTGTGGATGAGCATGTTTTTGTGGTGAGTGATTAACAAATCTACTGATTCACTAAAAAGACCTGATTAGCGAATCCACTAATTGCCAAATCTGTCTTAAAATACCTTAATTTTTCATTGAAATGTAGGAATGTAGCGTTCAAATTTCCTTTTTCCTTCAGAAAAAACGACTTTTGTGGGGATATTGGGGTTATTGTAGCATTATTCTGTCTTTTGGGGTATTGTCCATCTAAGATAGACCCGATGGTAGTGGTATGGCGGTGGCTTGGCAGTAGATGCAAGGCATCTTGAAGATGCCTTACATCTTTGAAGCCGCCATAAGAACGGACAGCGGGACCGTGCGTCACGACGAAGCAATCCACCGTTCTCTCCAAAAAAAACAACAACCAAACTGACAAATATATTCTGAATAAAACATATAAAATGAAAAAATATTTAATTATGGCCTTATTGGGTGGTATGGTCTTTCAGGGCTGTACTCCTAAAAAGCAAGCACAAATTACCTCTGGTGAGCCAGAAATAACGGAATCTGCCGATTCTACTGCCACAGAGCAGATGCAAACCATTGATTTGAGTGAATTGGGCGTTGTTGGAAATAAAAAACAAGTCTATAACGAATCGGAAAAACGAATCAATGATTTGTTGAATACGAAATTGGATGTCAAATTCGATTGGGATAATCAATATGTTTTGGGACAGGCGACTTTGGACTTAAAACCTTACTTCTATCCTACTTCTCTATTGACTTTGGATGCAAAAGGCTTTGAAATTAAGGAAATAGCAATGATGAAAGGTGGACAAAAAACGCCTTTGAAGTACGAATATCGGGACAATGCTTTCTTAGATATTGAGCTTGGAAGAGAGTACAAAGCAAACGAACAATACACCATTTTTGTGGATTATATCGCTAAACCCAACGAATTGGAAGCGGGCGGTAGTGCAGCCATTACGGAAGATAAAGGTCTTTACTTTATCAATCCTGAAGGGGAAGAAGGAAAACCACAGCAAATTTGGACGCAAGGAGAAACGGAAGCCTCTTCTTGTTGGTTTCCAACGATTGACTCACCAAACGAGCGATCTACGCAAGATATTCATATGACTGTTAGGGACGAATTTGTTTCTTTGTCTAATGGTAAATTTATGGGTTCTCAAAAGAATGGTGATGGTACTCGTACCGACCATTGGAAACAAGACCAACACCATGCGCCTTACTTGTTTATGTTGGCAGCAGGAGATTTTTCAGTCATTAAAGATGAGTGGAAAGGCATTCCTGTACACTATTATGTAGAAAAAGAGTACGAATCAGTGGCTCGACGCATTTTTGGAAATACGCCTGAAATGATAGAGTTTTATTCTAATATCTTGGATTATCCATATCCCTGGGACAAATACCACCAAATTGTGGTACGTGAGTTTGTATCGGGTGCAATGGAAAATACTTCGGCAGTTATCTTCTTTGATGCAATGAATCGAGATGCAAGAGAATTATTGGATGAAGACCACGAGGATATTGTAGCGCATGAGTTATTCCACCACTGGTTTGGAGACATTGTTACTTGTGAATCTTGGGCAAATCTTCCATTAAATGAATCTTTTGCGACATATGGCGAATACCTTTGGATTGAGCATAAATATGGACAAGATGAAGCTGACAATCATTTAAGAATTGATTTGAGAACGTATTTGAATGACGCAGAAAACAATGGAAAAAAAGACTTGATTCGTTATGGTTATGAGGAAAGAGAAGATATGTTTGATGGACATAGTTACCAAAAAGGTGGACGGGTCTTGCATATGCTTCGCAACTATGTAGGCGATGAAGCCTTCTTCAAATCATTGAATGTCTATCTTAAAACGAATGAGTTCAAACCTGTTGAAATTCACCAATTGCGTTTGGCATTTGAGGAAGTAACGGGCGAAGACCTTAACTGGTTCTTCAACCAATGGTTCTTAAATTCTGGTCATCCTATCTTAAACACAGACTACAACTACGATGCAGAATTGGGCAAAGCAGTGGTAACCATCAAGCAAACACAAGACGAAGATGTATTTGAATTACCAATGGCGATTGATATGTATTTTGGTGATAAAGTACAGCGTGAAAACGTTATTATGAACGAAAGAAAACAAACTTTCTCGTTTAATGTAGACCGCAAACCTGACCTTATCAATGTAGATGGTGACAAAATGTTGTTGTGCGAAAAAGAAGATGACAAAACAGTGGAAGAATTGGCTTTCCAGTTCAAGCATGCCCCTTTGTACTTAGACCGTTATGAGGTCTTAATGGGCTTGTTAGAAAGACAAGACAAAGAAATCGCACAAGATGTTATGATTGAGGCGTTAAGCGACAAATTCTGGGCAGTAAGAGGTCGTGCCATCCAAAATTTGGATATGGAAGAAGAAGGCATCAAAGCGGCTGCCGTTCCTATCCTCAAAAAAATGGCTAAAGATGACAAAAAATCTTATGTTCGTTCTCAAGCCTTAGCCGTATTGTCTACATTAGAAGATAATACAATGACGAGTCTGTTTTCCAATGCCTTAAATGATTCGTCTTACACCGTAGTAGGTTCAGCATTGTCTGGCTTGGCAATGGTTGATAAAGCCACTGCCTTGACAGAAGCGAAGAAAATGGAGGATAGCAACAAAGATGACATCATCCGTTCTATTGGCGAAATCTACGGAACACATGGCTCAACAGAGCAATTAGATTTCTTTGAAAACGGATTAAAATCTGATGATAGCTACACTCGTTATGTTTTGTTTGAAAACTACGGCAAAATGTTAGAAGGTATTGACGATCAGACAGTTTTAAGCAAAGGCATTGAAACCTTAAAAGACGGTTCTTTAAATGACAAAACTTGGTGGACTCGTTTGAGTAGTTCAAGAGCTTTATTAACCTTAATGGGTTCTTTAGATGAAAAAGGTGGACAAGAAACGACTGTGGAAGCAATCGGAACTGCCTTAAAAGAAATCAAAGAAAAAGAAGAACACCCTCGTCTCAAAATGTTCTATATGATTCAGATGCCATAACAGAACAGGAACTAAAATCAACTGATATGATTAAGAGAGTAGAGACTTTAAAATGGTTTTTACTCTCTTTTTTTCTTTAACAACTTTCAGATATAAGAAAAACGTCCCTTGTCCCTTTCGTCCCCTTCGCCCCTTAGTTCACAAAAAAAACCCAACAATCATGAAAATCCTAATGGTCTGTTTAGGCAATATTTGCCGTTCTCCTTTAGCAGAAGGAATTTTGAAAGAAAAAGCCCAAAATAACGGCTTGACTTGGCACATAGAATCTCGTGGAACAGGCTCATGGCATGTCGGCGACCTTCCCGACCCACGTTCCATAGCCGAAGCCAAACGCCATGAAATAGACATTACCGATCAAAGAGGACAACAGCTCAAAGCCCAAGACTTAAAAGATTTCGACCTCATCTATGCGATGGATTCCTCCAACTATCAAAACATTTTAAAATTGGCGACTTCCGAAGCAGAAAAAGCAAAAGTCTTTTTAATTTTAAACGAAAGCAATCCCAACATGAATCAAGCCGTTCCAGATCCATATTGGAGCGACGACGGATTCGCCCATGTTTTCGACTTATTAGACAAAGCTTGTGATGCAATTATCGAAAAATATGGCAAGGAATAGTTGAAGAATAAGTTATGACAATTTTGCCAAAGAGATTTTTTGATAGATAAGGCAAAAAACGTAGGCGTAGCAGGGCTACAACGAGGCTTTTCAACGAAATATATCAAGAAATATCGAAGGCAAATATTATAAATTATTGTTTTACAATTCCTATATAAACATTTTTTGTTGTAACTTGTTAAGAAGTATTAAAAAAGGAATTTATTTTTGCAGAAAAATGTATAATAGGCAAAGAGATATTGTTAATAAGGTTTTGGAGAGAGCGGTCTGTTGCTTCGTCGTGCAGGAAAGTCCTGCTATCCGCTACTATAGCCTCACAATCTATCAAGGATAGAACCGAATAACGACTTAAACTACTTAAACCACAAAAACTACTTAAACTAAAAAAAGGCTATAACGCTACTATCAGGTCTATTTTGCATGGTCTCTATCCCTATCAAGTCAATGATTTTTCAGAAGAAAAGCGTTTCTTTTTACAAAAAATCAGTCTAAAAGATATAGTTTCGTTTTAGACATTAGCTATTTCATTATGATTTTGATTAAAATAATTCTTGTCCTTGTTGCGATTTACTACGGTATCAAATTCGTTGCCCGTTTGCTTTTCCGTCGTGCCATCTCTAAAATGCAAGAACAAGTCCAAGCCTTCCAAACCCAACAAGAAGATATGTTTCGGCAACAATATGGCGAAAACCCTTTTGGTGGCGGTGGTGGTTATGAAGAACAAACAGAAGACTACGAACCTTCTGACGATGTAAAAGTGAAACACCAACCCAAGCAAATTCAAGCTGACAATAAAGTAAATCGTCCAAAAACACAAAAAAGGCAAAAACCTGACGATGATTATATTGATTTTGAAGAAGTGTAAAATATAACTTTTTCAGACTAAAATTTGTAATTATTTTTCTTTCCTAAGAATACAAAAAACCCTAGCTTTGCATATACTCCACCCTCCTATATGCTTAGTAATGAGTAATTAATAAATCTGACATTTTCAACAATGAGATTTTTTGATTGACAAGGAGAAAAACGTAGACATAGCGAGCTATGGCGAAGCTTTTCCACGAAGTCTATCAGAGTAAAAATGAGGAATTTATTTTTTCATCATTGCTCAATTCAACCAAAAATATTCCCTTTCATAGATTTTTATAAATTCTGTATTAAAAGTTGTAACTTGGTTCTTTTATCAAGATAAAACGCCCCTATCTTGAACACATTCAAAGACTAACATACTACAACACCTACATATGTCTGATAATTTATTTATGAAAAAGACGATTACTTTTGACAATTCAAATGAATCTGCTTTATTGCAATATAAACAGATGGAATTGATGTCTTTATTAGAGGTAACCAATGCCATCAACCGCAACGATTCAGCTGAAGATTTATACAGAATCTACGGCTTCATTCTCAAGGCTCAACTCAAACTACAACGCCTTGCTATTTTCTATCATGACGAAAAAACTTGGAACTGTGTATATCGCAATGGCACACAAGATGTTCCAAGCGAAATGCTTTTAATGACCGAAGAATGGCTTGATTTCAAAGAACCTGTATCCTTACCCAAAACACAGTTAGAGCCAATCAAACAGTATTTTGAGGTTTTAATGCCTGTATATCACAAAGATAGGCCTTTGGCTTATGTACTCTTAGGACATTTAGAAAGCAACCTTCCAGAGTCCGTCAATGATCGCCTCAATTTCATTCAAACCATTACCAATATCATCATTGTTGCCATTGAAAATAAGCGGCTTTTCAACAAGCAAATGGAACAAGAGCGCATGTCAAAAGAATTAGATCTTGCCAGTAAGGTGCAAAATATGCTAATTCCAGATAAATTACCGAACAATGCAAACGTCAATCTTTCTGCCATTTATCTACCGCATTATAGCATTGGTGGTGACTACTACGATGTCTTTCACACTTCCGATGACGAACTCTTAGCGTGTATTGCAGATGTATCGGGCAAAGGAATTGCGGCAGCATTACTTATGGCAAACTTTCAAGCCTTAATCAAAGTCTTAGGAAAAGAAAATCTTGACCTAACACAACTCGTCAAAAAACTAAATGAACGGGTAGAAGAAATCACACAAGGCGAACGCTTCATTACTTTATTCATCGCCAAATACAATTTAAAAACTCGTGTTCTTCGATACATAAATGCAGGACATCCACCACCGCTTTTATTCCAAGAAGGCGCAGAAGAAATCGTCGAATTACAATCAGGTTGTACCCTCATCGGCGCATTTGAAGAACTCCCTTCTGTCACGGAAGGCTCTGTCACCATTCCCCCTAATTCTATGCTCATTATGTACACCGATGGTCTAAGTGATGTTGTGAATGAAGATGGGGAATATTTCGAGGAAAAAAATCTACACAAGTTTATTCAACAACAACGTAGTGAGGACAGTAAAGAACTAAATGATGCACTCTTAGCATACATAGATCAATTTAGAGGAACACGTCGTTATACCGATGATATCTCCGTTTTAAGTTGGGAGATTAATTAAGTGCTTGGTTCTTGGTGCTGTGGTTCTTCCTTTCGACTCCGCTCAATGAACAAGTGCCGTTGTGCTGTGGTTCTTCTTTAGTCTTGTTGTTTTATTATTCATGATAACTATAGCAGTCCTACTTGAAAATAGAAAAAGTGTATTTCACGCAAAGGTCGCAGAGTTTTTCGCAAAGGTCGCAAAGAGATTGGTTTCTATCGAGCTTTGCGCTTCTTTGCGTCAGAATTCTTTGCGGTCTTTGCGTGAAAGAAAATTCCTGAACCGAATTAGGATTGCTATACGGTACAAAAACAACCACAAAACAAAAAATCACAACACGACAGTACACCTCAATTAAATCACAAAAAAACTACAGCACCACAACAAAAAAACCACAGAACCAAGAACCAAGAACCAAGAACCAACGAAAAATGAAACAAAACTATCTCGACAGCATTCACAAACAGTTCGCTTATTACAAAATGTTGGGCGACAAAACGTTTGAACAACTTACGGACGAAGAATTATTTTGGCAATATGATGAGCATAGCAATTCTATCGCCATTATTGTCAAGCATTTATGGGGCAATATGTTGTCACGGTGGACGGATTTTCTTACGGCTGATGGGGAAAAGGAATGGCGCAATAGAGATGGGGAATTTGAAGCGGACATTAAGGATGTGGCAGAACTAAAAGAAAAATGGGAAGCAGGTTGGCAGTGTTTATTTATGGCTCTTGACTCTGTAAATGCAGATAATTTTGAGACAACAATTTATATCCGAAATATGGGGCATACGGTCACGGAAGCCATCAATCGACAATTCGCTCATTACGCTTACCATGTCGGTCAAATCGTCTTTATTGGAAAAATGATTAGAAAGGACAATTGGCAGGCTCTGTCTATTCCTAAAGACAAATCTACGGAATATAACCAAAAGAAATTTGCGAAACCTAAGCGCACTGAGCATTACACTCGACAATTTTTAGATGGAACTTTTTTTGAGGAGGAGTAGGTTTAGTGCTTGGTGCTTGGTGCTGTAGTTCTTCATTTCGACTACGCTCAATGAACAAGTGCTGTGGCTTTCATTTCGATTTTGAGAGATGATTTTTCACACTGTAACTAAGCACAACAGTACTATGAAAGTTGAGACTGTGAAAAATAGCCCCGATAGTAATGGAAATACCAACAAGTTTGGCTAAAGGTTTTGCGGGGCTTGGGATTGTAATGGATAGCGGGACTGCGTGTCACGACGAAGCAATTGACCGTTCGCTCCAAAAAAAAAGAAGCAAAAAAAAACTCCATAGCCTACAAGACTACAGAGTTCTAAATTTCTTTTAAAGTAAAAATCACGATTCCATCACTCGCCTACCGCACAAAAAAATTAATTGTTCATCATAATCGGCATCACCAACATCAATAGTTCTTCGTTCTCTGAAGTGTTAGATGGGATGATTACGCCTGCTCGACTTGGTGTCGATAATTCAATCGCAACTTCCTCTGTATCCAATACGCCTAAAACTTCTGCTAAAAAACGAGCATTAAAAGCAATGCCTAAATCCTCTCCGTCATATTGACAAGTCAAACTTTCTTGGGCTTCGTTAGAAAAATCTCTATCCTCTGCCAACAAATCTAATTTGTTTTTGGTGACATTCAATTTAACTTGGTAGGTGCTTTTGCTTGAATAAATAGCGATGCGTCTCAAGGCTTTGGCTAAATCCTCTCTGTTGATGTTGATAATATTTGGATTGTCTACTGGAATGACTGCGTTGTAATCTGGAAAACGAGCATCAATCAAACGACAAACTAAATCTGTACCATTCAAATGAAAAAAGGCATTGGTGGCATTGTAAGCAATCGTCACATCTCCTTTTTCTTTCGCCAACATATTTTTGAGCAAAGTCATCGCTTTTCGAGGTACGATAAAGTTAGCATATTCAGCAGTGGTGACCTCCAAATTGCGGTACTTTACTAATTTGTGTGCATCTGTTGCCACAAAAGTAGTTCCTTGTTCGCCCAGCTCAATATTAACGCCTGTCATGGCAGGACGCAATTCATCTGTACTTACGGCAAACAATGTTTTATTAACGGCATTGAGCATTACTTGGGAATCAATCGCAATTTCAGCAACATCTTCGGGCTGTGGAATTTCTGGAAAATCTTCGCCACCTTCTCCAATTAACGTATAATTTCCTGAGCTTGAAAATATCTTGATTTGATAGGTATCTTGATCTATATCAAAATCCAAAGGTTGGTTTGGTAAAGCTTTGAGGGTTTCTAAGAGAATCCGAGAGGGAATCGCTATCGTTCCTTCTTCGGCAATCTCAATATCTTCTACAATCGAAGACATAAAAGTTTCTAAATCGCTCGCAATAATTTTTAGAATTTTGCCTTCTATCACAAATAGAAAGTCCTCTAAAATAGGTAATACGGTATTGTTGCTAATTGCACCACTAATGGTTTGTAATTCGTCTAATAATACGCTTGTTGATACTGTAAATTTCATTTTTTGATCCTTAATTGAGTTATATTGATTGATATATTTCCTACAAAATTAATACTCTTATTCTATATATTTTTTTATTTCTCAAAATAAATAAGATAATATCTTTGTTTATAGAAAAAATGATACCACATTTAAGAGTTATTCAACTTTTCCATAACTTTTTTTGCTAAGAGTGAACTAACTCGAATAGCGAGCTTATTTTGATAGTTTTTTCCCTCAAAATTATCAACCCATTCGATTCCATTAACGGCATTAGACAACCATATTTCTTCGCACTTACATAGCACTTCAAGCGGCAGTTCTGTTTCTACAACTTCTATCTTGTGTTCTTGTAAAAGTTCTAATAAAACGGCTCGCATAACGCCTGCCACCCCACCTTCTGAAATCGCTGGTGTCATCACTTTGTTGTCGCTAATTCCCCAAACATTGTGGTAAATAGCATCTGCGACCCTCGCATGCTGATTGAACAAAATACATTCGTCTTTTTGATGGATTTTCTTATAAATTCCTGCCAATATATACGGCAGGGCGTTGTTGGTTTTGAAAGGCGATAAGATGGTATAATTTTTAGGTATTTCTGCATAAATTCCCAAGTTCATTCCTTTCTTTTTCAGTCGAAAATCGTGTTTGGTCAAAGCATTGCACTCTATCAAAAAATTGGCTTGATTGTGTTGAGGTGTATACAAGCCTTCGCCTCCACGATACACCATTAAGCGGACTTTTGCCTTTGATTCCACCGCATTTAAAACCGATAATTCTCGGCTTATATTGGTAATTAAGTTTACATTCCAATTTGGAATTTCGATTTTTAGAATCTGCATGCCTCGTTCAATGCGACTAAGGTGTTTGTCTAAAAAAGGAATCCGTCCTTCTTCCATAAACATCGTCTCAAATAATCCATCACCATAACGAAAACTACGATTATGAGGGGATACATTGGAGTGTTTCAAGGGAATTATATCCCCATTATCAAAGATAAACAATAGTTTTTTTTTAGGTGACAGGTGACGAGTGATGTGTTTAAATGCCTTATTACGCTCCTAAACACTCTTCTCTAAAAGTCGGTCTGCAATTCGTTGATTAATCCATTCTTGGCGCAACATGCTATTGCGATTGATGTCTACAAAACGGTCTCTAACCATATTGGCTTCCCGTTCAATTCCTTCTTTAACAAACCCCAGCCGTTGTGGAATTGCTTGGCTTTTGAAATTGGACGTATCACAACAAATAACAATTCGATTCGCATCCGTATTTTTGAAAGCGTATTCAATTAAGCCCGCACAAGCTTTGGTCATAATGCCTTGTCCCTTAAATTCTTTACTCAACCAATAGCCAATTTCAAGGGTTTTGTTTTTGATACTTCCGCCATGAAAATCAACCATCCCCACAATTTTCTCTTGAAAGCAAATCACGAGCGCAAATACGCCATTATACACCGAATCACAAGAAGTACTTGCGATAAAAGCACGAGTATCGCCTACCGTTTTTGTGTCATCCACCCACGGCAAAAACGTACCAATATGTTTGCGATTGGCATTTGATAAAAGAAAAACCTCTTCTGCATCTTCCAAAGTAACAGGTCTTAAATAGATATTGCGATTGACAATAATTTTGAGTTTATCCATAAGTATGTGTTTAAAGTTTCCTTTTAATACGACCTTAACAGCTACAAGTTTTAGTCCAAAAAAAGCAACTTTCTAGTATATCTCCAAATTTCACAAATATTTTAAGAATTTTCACATTTTACACATATTATTTTTTATTTAATATCAAAATATATTTAATTAGGAGCGAAAGGCCAGTTGCTTCGTCGTACAGGAAAGTCCTGCTATTCGTTCTCATAGCTTACAAAAACCACCAATCACAATAGAACCAAACCACAGCACTAAGAACCAAGAACTACAGCACTAAAAGTAAGCTATACCACTACTATCAGGGCTATTTTTAATGGTTACAACCGCTATCAAATCTTGGTTTTAGGATTTAAATATTAGAATTTTAAAATACTACGGCTTATACTTCCCTAACTTCAGAACTTCCTGTCCATCTCTAATTTGCCATAAATCCTGTATGTCTTCTTCTGGATGCGCTTCCATATACTTTCGCACAATCTGCCAACCCAACCAACTACCGACATTACCAGGCGACGCTTGTGGCATGCCACTACTTGTCGGCCCATTGCTAATGTATTCCACATATTTACGGCTCTCGCTCTCATACAACATCTTCTTTTCAATAAAGAAAGACCAAATTTGTTTTTCATTATCTTGACACCATTCCCAACCTTCTTTCGTATATCCAATTTTAATATGGTCAGGAACATCGGGCAAAACCATATCCAAGAAATAAAGGAGCTGTCCTTCATAAATTATTCGGTCTATAAAACGACTGTGTTTCAAAGATTCGGGATACAATTGTTGCGCCCAAACCTTCATGGCATGGCTTGTCAAATGATCAGGTTCAAATGTATTAACAATGTATTCGGGATAGCCTGTAGTGGGATAATGAACATAGTCTTTTCCCAAATGCATATCTAATCCAATACCAATGATGCGATTATCAATAGTAAAAGCCAATTGTCTAAAAGCCGAAATATAGGTGACAATCTCAGGAATAGGTGTGGTAGGAAAGTGATATTTGTAATGTTTAAAGGCCATTACCAATTTTTCCTCATAGGTCTTAAAGTTTGAATATATGAGGGTACTTGTATCCCAAATACCTCGTATATCAGGATGACTGACAAAAGTGTTAATTTCTCTATTGACACTCGAATCTGGCCATTCCATCAAAGTCTTGGTGAAAAAAGGCAAAAAATCAGGATACTTTTCTTGCAATTCTGTCAGTCCTTTGGTCGTATCTATGGTAAATAGATCATTATCAAAGCGTTTCACCACCAAATCCACCTCTATATCTGATACATCAGGGGTCGAGGAATCAAAAAATTGGCAGGAAGACAGCATCAACAATATGCCTACCAAAAGATATTTCATATATTTGTCCAAAAACATAAAAATTTACATATTTTTAAAAGAAAACTTACTACTTAACAAATAAAACGAAAATCATGAAAAAAATTTTGTGTATTGTCCTAGCTTTTTTTCTATTCAATGCTACAACACAAGCGCAAGCCTTAGGCGATAACATCCGATTAGGGCTTTATGTAATGCCTGCTCCCACCTTATTTGGCGCACAAAGTTCGCTAATAGAAACGGAAGGCGGCTTCGGTTTTGGGGGTGGAATTGTATTCGACTACGCCTTAGACGCTAACCAACGCTATTGGATTGGTTCAGGAATAGGTTTAGCTTCAATTAATGGCGGTACAACCATCAGTGCAGAATCAGGGACAGGCTCCTATGATGCTGATTTTCGCCTCAATTATGTCGAAATTCCTTTAACCATTAAAATGAAAACCAATGAAGTTGGCTATATCACTTGGTTTGGACAGGCAGGGGTTACTTTAGGTGTTCCAAGAGGCTCTCGCTATGATTTACTAGTGACAGCCCTAGATAGTACAGGTACAGTAATTGCCCCTGTTGAAAACCTCAAAGCAGGTGAATTTGTAAATCCTTTAAACTTAGGACTTACTTTTGGTGGTGGACTTGAATATTCTTTTACAGAAAGTACTTCGGCTTATGCAGCCCTTATTTTCAATCAAGGTTTTAGCCGCCTTATCAAAAAGAAATCTCCAAGCATTCCTGCTTATGTAGAAGATGATAGCAAAATCACAGGAGGCTATTTAGGCATTCGCTTAGGAGTTATGTTTTAAATAAAGGGACAAGGGACGACTGTGACAAGGGACGAGAGAAACGAATTATTCTCTACTATCAAAGTCCTGTTACTTGCCGTTATTCTAAAAAAATAAAATCCCACTTGAGAAACAGCAAAATTGTTTTCAAGTGGGATTTTTTATCTTTGCAGTTTTAAAGTAATGGTTAAGAAATAAATTCACAATCTTTGGCAAAGAGATTTTTTGATAGATGATCGGAACGCCGAATCGGGCAAAACGTAGACGATGCAGCGCATCAACGAGGCTTTTTAACGAAATATATCGAAAAAATATCACAGCCAAAATCAGAAGGTTATTTTTTTACCATTACAAAGCATAAAAAACCACAAAAAATTGTACATATTTAAAAAAATCACCGACTTACGCCTTCACCTACAAAAAGCAAAAACAAATAGCAAGAATATCGCTTTTGTACCAACTATGGGCGCATTGCACAACGGACATCTCTCCCTCATCAAAATAGCCAAAGAAAAGGGAGATTTAACAGTTTGCAGCATTTTCGTCAATCCCACCCAATTCAACGACTCTAAAGATTTGGACAAATACCCTCGTAAAGACAAAGAAGATATAAAAATGTTGATTGAAGCGGAATGTGATGTGCTATTTTTGCCTACTGTGGAAGAAGTCTACCCAGATGGCACAACACCACAAAAAGCGTTCGATTTTGGCAAATTAACCGCTCCAATGGAAGGTGCACACCGTCCAGGTCATTTTGAAGGAATGGTACAAGTTGTCAATCGGCTTTTGGAGATTGTCGAGCCTGATTTCATCATTATGGGTCAAAAAGATTACCAACAAGCCGCTATTGTACGACAATTATTGGTACAAGCCCATCCAGACACAAGAATTGTCGTTGCCCCCATCATTCGAGAAAAAGATGGTTTAGCGATGAGTTCTCGGAATGTCCGCTTAGAACCTGATGAACGGGAGGAAGCTCCGACAATTTATGAGAGTTTATCCGCATTAAAAGCCATTCACAAAGTCATGCCTTTGGAAAAAGTAAAAAAAGAAGCCATCGAAAAAATTGAAGTGTCAGGCACCATGAAAATAGACTATTTGGAAGTAGCGGACGCCACGACCTTACAACCCATACAAAATTGGGAGGAAGCCGATGAAGCCGTTGTTTGTATTGCCGTTCACTTAGGCAAAGTTCGCCTTATTGACAATATTTTAATACCTTAAAATGTCACTCCTCACCGCTCTTTCTGTCTCAAATATCACATGAATAATACAGTCAAATCCATCCTCAAATTTTTGGTGTTCCTCTCTGTAGGAATTTTACTCATATGGCTTTCTATCAGAAACATAGATGATGCAAGCCGAGCCAATATGCTTGATACCTTCAAAAATGCGAAAGTACATTGGCTCTTTCTATCCGCACTTTTAGGCATACTAAGCCATTTTAGCCGTGCGCTTCGCTGGAATATGCTTATTGAGACTTTCATGAAGCCACCTCGTGTAGCCAATAGTTTTTTTGCGGTGATGGCCGGCTATCTGGTCAATTTAGCCATTCCTCGATTGGGGGAAATCACGAGAGCAGGACTCATCAATCGGTATGAGCAAGTACCTTTAGACAAAGCTATTGGAACAATTATCAGTGAGCGAGCCATTGATGTACTTTGCTTGCTTGTCGTCTTAATCCTCACCTTTACCACCCAATTTAACATCATTGGTACGTATGTCATCAACAATATTTTTATTCCCATCAAAAACAAATTAGTGAGTGCCTTTGAAGGCAATATTTTAATCTTGTTGGGTGCTATAGTTGGCTTGATTTTATTGGGGCTTTTGGGCTTATTTATTGTGCGGAAGCTGCAAGGAAAGCTCAAAACCGTCATCATGAGTATTTGGGAGGGCGTTATCTCCGTCAAAAACGTTAAAAATGTACCGCTTTTCATTGCACACACCGTTTTTATATGGTCGATGTATTTGCTGATGTCGTACATTTGCATATTCTCTATTGATGCGACCAGTGGCTTAGGGATTGGAGCAGGATTGGCAATTTTAGCCTTCGGCTCTTTTGGCGTTATTGTCGCTCCTGGTGGATTGGGCGCATATCCAGCCATCACAGGAATTTTGTTGACCTTATACAATGTTAGTTACGAAATGGGAGTTGTATTTGGATGGGCGACTTGGTCGGCACAAACCGTTATGGTTTTAATCGTCGGTGGTATTTCTATGGCACTCTTACCAATATTTAATAAAAATGGACAAATCAACGATAACAGCACAAAAGATACTGACTCCACACTCCTTAGCGAGTAAATTAGCCTATTGGCGATTCAAACAGTACAAAATCGTATTTACCAATGGATGTTTCGACATTCTCCACATTGGACACTTAGAAACCCTCCAAAAAGCGGCAGATTTGGGCGATATTCTCTTAGTTGGTATCAATACAGATGCGTCTGTAAAGCGGCTCAAAGGCGAGAAACGACCCATTATGACCGAAAATCATCGGGCATTGCTCTTATCCGCCTTCTATTTTGTCCACCATGTCCTCCTATTTGAAGAAGATACGCCCTTAAATTTAATAAAAACCATACAACCCGATGTATTGGTCAAAGGTGGTGATTACCAAAAACATGAGATTGTTGGGGCAGATATTGTCGAGCAAAAAGGCGGTCAAGTCATCACAATTCCCCTTGTTCCCAATATTTCGACAACCAAAATTCTCAATCAATAGCCGCAAAAAACCGTTCTATTCCGTCCTGACCATGCAAAATAGCCCTGATAGGAGTGGTAGGGCGGATTTAGATGTAAGGCATTTTGAAAATGCCTTACATCTCCGCCCTTTAACGGATAGCAGGCCTTTCCGTCACGACGAAGTTTAAACCTTTCGCTCCTTTTAAACATTATTATAATAGAAGATTTTTTTTGGAGAGAACGGTTTGTCTTTCATCGCAAAGGAAAGTCCTGCTGTCCACTATTATGGCTTTTTCAACCTATCTATACTAATAAACAAAATGGGACGGGACGGACAAGGCATGCCTTGTCCCAACAACTTAGATAGCATCAACGAAGCCATACCGCTACCATCAGGTCTATTTTGGATGGCTTGAATCCCTGCAAAAATCATTTAGAATTTATGATTTAAGCATTAGAATTTTATAAAAACAGGTCTATTTTGCGCTGTCAGAACCTTTTCATCAATAGGGCAAAAACCATTTTTATCCTTATCTTTGTGAAGGAAAAAAAGAAAATCAATAATTAATAAAAATAAACGATAATGAGTGTAGATACAGTTTTAGAAACACAAGGACTCAGTTTTGAACTGAGTGAAGAACATTTAATGATTCAGAAAGCTGCGAGAGATTTTGCACAAAATGAATTATTGCCTGGTGTCATTGAAAGAGATTCTAAATGTATTCACCCAACAGAGCAAATTAAAAAAGCAGGCAAATTGGGTTTTATGGGTATGATGGTTGATCCTAAATATGGCGGTGGCGGCATGGACGCTGTTTCTTATGTATTGGCAATGGAAGAAATCTCAAAAATAGACAATTCCGTATCTGTGGCAATGTCGGTCAACAACTCTTTGGTCTGTTGGGGCTTAGAAACTTTTGGAACGGAAGAACAAAAACAAAAATACTTAATTCCTTTGGCAAAAGGTGAGCAAATCGGAGCATTCTGTTTATCTGAACCAGAGGCAGGAAGCGATGCGACCCAACAACGTACGCTCGGTGAAGACAAAGGAGACCACTATTTAGTCAATGGCACAAAAAATTGGATTACCAATGGCAAGTGTGCCAGTGTTTATTTGGTGATGGTACAAAGTGATGTTGAAAAGAAACACAAAGGCATCAATTGCTTAATCATTGAAGCAGATGCAGAAGGGGTTAGTACAGGAATTAAAGAAGATAAATTAGGCATTCGTTCTTCTGATACTTGTTCGGTTATGTTTAGCGATGTAAAAGTTCCAAAAGAAAATAGAGTCGGTGAAGATGGCTTTGGCTTTAAGTTTGCGATGAAAACCTTAGCAGGTGGGCGTATCGGTATCGCATCACAAGCATTAGGCATCGCTTCAGGAGCGTATGAATTGGCATTAGCTTATTCCAAACAACGAAAAGCTTTTGGCAAAGAAATCAGCAATCACCAAGCCATTCAATTTAAGTTAGCAGATATGGCGACAGAAATTGAAGCGGCTCGTTTGATGTGTTTAAAATCAGCAAGAGATAAAGACACACATCAAAATTATGATTTATCCAGTTCTATGGCTAAATTGTTTGCATCAGAAGTAGCCATGCGCACAACTGTTGAGGCTGTCCAAATTCACGGTGGCTACGGATATGTAAAAGAATACCACGTAGAACGCTTGATGAGAGATGCAAAAATCACGCAAATTTATGAGGGAACTTCTGAAATTCAACGAATCGTTATTTCTCGTTCTGTCTTGAAATAAATTTGGTAGTTGGTGAATTAATTTCTTAGGAAATTAGTATATTTGGTGTATTAGTTTATCAGTAATATTGGTGTATTAGAGAATTAGATGATTTATAATCAACCTAACTAATGTGCAAATTCACTGATTAACTAATATACTAATTCACCAATACACTAAACAATGAGCAAAACTTATTTACTTCCCCTTATCGCCTTTTTGTGTATAATCTCTACTACGATAAATGCACAATTCTCTCACGAAAGATGTGGTTATGCATTGGCGAAAAGTCAGATGACACAAATGCATCCTGACTATAAAACAGCCGTCTTACAAACTTTTGAGAACGCAAAACAACGCAACCAACAAATGCGAAGCGTACAAGATGGCGAAGAAAACCCAACTGTCTTTAGAATCCCTGTTGTTTTTCATGTTGTCTATGGCAACGAAACACAAAATCTACCAGATGAATTAATACAATCACAACTTGATGTATTAAATGAGGACTTTAGACATCTAAATGAAAATGCATCGGCTGTAAGAGAAATTTTTGAAGACAGAGTTGCTGATCCAAAAATAGAATTTTATTTAGCGGATACTGATCCCGATGGCATGCCAACCACGGGAATCACCAGAACAGAAACAAGTGTAGAAAGCTTCTTTTCCTTACTTGCCCTTTTCACACCTGGCGAATTGGATAAAATGAAATTTACGGCGGATGGTGGTAAAGATGCTTGGGACACAGAACGCTATGTCAATATCTGGATTTGCAACCTAAGTTTTCAGGGAACACCTGGCGTTTTAGGTTTTGCATACCCTCCCACAGAAGCACCCAACTGGCCCGATGGCTCTATTCCTGATAATTCAAATCAAGTATCTGGTGTGGCGATTCACTATGAAGCATTCGGCAGAAATAGTCCCGTTGCAGGTCAATTAGCAGGTTTTGCGGATGAAGGACGTACTGCCGTTCACGAAGTTGGACACTACTTAGGACTTCGCCATATTTGGGGTGATCCTCCTCCTAATCCACTTGACCCTTTTGCTACAGTAGATGGTTGTCCTGTCGATGACGGCCTTGAAGATACACCCAATGCCTCTTCTAATTCCCAACCTCAAGACCCTGCCAACCTTCCAACTTGCGAAGAATTATTTGAAAAAAACACTTGTGAAATGGACGAAGATGGCGACTTGCCTGATATGATAGAGAACTATATGGACTATTCTATCGAGGCTTGTCAAAACATGTTTACCAAACAACAAACAGGTCTGATGCGCTCAATGTTAGAAATCGCTCGTTCTGGTTTGTTGCAACAAATCGAAGGAGATTTTACCGCAGATGCCACAACGGTTTACATCAATGACAGCGTACAGTTTACGCCCGAAACGGTAAATGCATTAACGTATGCTTGGGATTTTGGAGATGAGAACACAAGCAGCATTTACACCCCAAAACATGCGTATACAGAAGCAGGATATTATACGGTTTCCTTGACAGTAAGCAATCCAAATACAAGTTTGACAGAAGAAAAAATCGAGTACATTGAGGTGATTGATACGACGATGATTGATACAGTGGATACAAATATTTCTCTGCTTCTTGCCAATGATTTACGCATTTTCCCAACACCGATACAGGATGGATTTTTGTACATCGAAAGTGATTTATCAAAGGCTGATTTGATGATTTACGATGTGGAAGGCAAAGTCGTTTATACAGAAAAATCGACAGCCCTCACAGAAAAAACACTGAATTTACAAGGACTTTCTAAAGGCATTTACTTCCTCCGCATTCAAAACGAAACAGGAAGCCACCAACAAAAAATCTTAGTTCAGTAAACTGATGTGACGAGTGACAGGTGAATTAATATTTTATTTATCCCTTGTCACTCGTCTTTTTTTTAGTCTTATTTTTTTTAGGAGAGAACGGTCAAATGCTTCGTCGTCAAGCATGCTCCCGCTATCCGCTACTATGCCAAGCCCCGCAAAACCACTCGCCTCCCTTTTGGCATAACGCTACTATCGGGTCTATCTTAAAAGGACACAACAAAACAAGAATCACGAATATTCCTTTCATCACTCGCCACAAAAAAATCAAAACGTCCCTTCGCCCCTTATCACTCATCCCATCGTCCCCAAAAAAATCAAAAAGCATAACGAACGCCTAATTGCGCTTGCCACCTTGAATTAAGTGGATCAATTTGGTACGGCTTACTGGTCGGATTATCGAATTGATAAACAGGTTGATTGTCTTCGACTCCTTTCAATTTTAAAAGCGAATAAGACGCATTGTTAACATTGGGCACAAAAGTTTGGTGTCCCCAATCTTGATGGAGTAGATTTAAGAAATTGAGAAAATCTAAGGTAATTTCTAAACGGTGACTGTCTTCTTTATCATTGAAATGCCATTGATGGGCAAGGCGAATATCTAATTGGCTATTCCACGGCGTTCTTGCGCCATTTCTTTGGGCATAATCCCCTCTCCTACTTTTGAGATAGTCATCTTGTTCAATATAGTTATTGAGTTGCTCCCACTGTTCGTTCGCACTGATGACGACATCCCCATCACTATCCGTAATATCTTGAAATTTGATTTCGTCGCTATTGGCAGGAATATAGATTAAATCATTTCTGCTTGATCCATCTTTATTCACATCTCCTGCATACACAAAAGAATAAGGGCTTCCTGCTCGATTCGTATAAATCGCACTAATATTTGTTTGATGTTTTTTGCTCCAAGCTATTTGATAACTAGCAGACGCTACAATGCGGTGGCGCATATCGAAGTTTGACCATGTTAATTCTGGATTATTAGAGTCTATTGCTTGATTGACATTAAAATTTGCTGCCATTGAATTTCGGACACCATTCGATAAGTCTTTACTCTCGCCAAAAGTATAGGCCGCCGTGATATTCGCATTTTTGAAGTTTTTTTGCAAACTTGCCGTCAAATGATATTTATAACCTTGATCGGTATTCGTCAGCAAAAATACATTGGTGAACGTCGGATTTATTTTTTTCTCACTACTGCTTCCCAAATAATAGAAGCGATCATCTGCCCCATCAAAACGCATCGTACTATCTTTTAAATTCAGGGATTGAAACAATATGTCTGAGATGGATTTAGTGTACATGCCTTCGATGGTAAACAATAAATCTTTGGGCAATTTCACATCTAAGGCCAAACTTGAACGCCATACACGAGGCAATTTAAAATCGTTGTCTACGAGGTTAATTTCTGTCAATCCAGGCTGTAAATCTTGTAGTTCAGCGAGATTGTCTGTGATTTCGATGGGTTCCGTCGGTCTTAAATCAATATTGCCATAGCTCAATCCTGAAATATAGTGGGCATACGCATACCAAGCAAAAGGAATTCGCCCCGTAAACAAACCACTACCTCCACGCAATTGCACCTTATCATTCACCAAATAATTGAACGCTATGCGAGGGTTGATTTGAGGAACGCCACCAAAGTCATTGTTAAAACCTTCAAATTCTGGCGTATTCACAATGATAGAATTTACAGGGACTTTGTCTGGATGTACTTGCATATCAAAACGCAAACCAGCCGTAAGCGTCAGTTTGTTAGAAACTCTGTACTTATCTTGTATATAAGCACTCAACAACATAACTCGAAAAGCGGCAGATGGATTATCTCTATTAAATTCAAAATCGTTATTTTCATAATTGTAAACACCTCTTATTCGACTGGGCTGATTGTTATAAAAATCCTCTAAAGAATTATATTCCCAACGACCATTCCAAGCAGTTAAAAAACGGTATTCGATATTGTAAAAATCATTGTTTGTGCCAATGGTGAAAGTGTGTCTATTTTTATAAATATTGAGTTGATCCGTTAATTGAAAAGTATTTAAACTGAGCCCATAAATAGAGGCTTCTCGATAAGAACCAAATAAAATCGTATTGGCAGTGTTGTGGACAATTTCAACGTGGGGAAATACATTGCCATCGTATGTACGATTGTCTTCTACTTTGTTGTATCCGACGATTAGGTGATTTGATACGTTGTTGTTGAAGATACTTCTTAGTTCTCCAACTAAACTATTGTTGGTACTGTTGTGGCGGTAGCCTTGTGTGCCGTATCGCAATACATTTACGCCTCTTTCTAAATTGTCGGCATAGGCTTGTACAAAATTATCTCGTAGGGTAAGTTGGTGTTTTTTTCCTAAGTTGTAGTCTAAACGAAAAAATAGTTTATTGCTGATTCGTTCATTATTGACTTCTCCAAAAGCTCCTATATCATAGTCATATCGACTTTGCAAAGTATCGGCTAAGGCATTCGCTACGTCGTAAGAAATATTTGTGCCTTCGTCGCCTGGTGCATTTAAAACTGGTTCGCTTCGTCGGGTCGCTTCATAGTTTGCAAAGAAAAATAGTTTGTTTTTTAAGATTGGGCCACCGATGCGAAAACCTGATTGTAAATCGTAATAATCGGCAATGGGTTCTCTGGCTTCGTCGATGCTTTTTCCTGTCAAAAGTTGGTTTCTTCCAAAGGAATAGACGGCTCCGTGTAGTTGATTTGTGCCGCTTCGGGTGACGGCATTTATATTGGCACCTGTAAAATTCCCTTGACGTACATCATAGGGCGCAATAGAGACTTGAACCGCTTCAATTGCTTCTAAACTAATAGGTTGTGTTCCTGCCAATGCGCCTGGTGTATTGGACGCAACAGAACCGCCTGCTCCACTCGCTGGTTCTTGAAAACCTAAAACATCGTTGTTGGATGCACCGTCAATATTTAGGTTATTGTAACGGTAGCTACTTCCTGCAAAAGTATTTTGAAAGCCTTGTGGCGTGAGTCGGGTTACTTCTTGAAGGCTTCGATTTAGAACGGGGATTTTGTTAATTTGTTCTTCTCCAATGTTGGTAGACACACCGCTTTTGTCTCCATTAAAAAGGTCATTTTTATTGCTGGTGACTTCGATGGCTTCGAGTTCTAAGCTCGCTTCTTTTAAGGCAAAATCTATTTGGGTTGTTTCGCCTAAAGTTACGTAAATGCCTTCTTTTTTATTTTCTTCAAAACCTATGAATGCGGCTGTCAATGTGTAGGGTCCGCCTGTTTTCAGATTGGCTAAAACGTAGCTTCCATCGTTTTGTGTGGCGATGCCGTATTGTGTTCCTGTTGGTTGATGTATGGCGATGAGGGTTGCGCCTGGCAGGGTTTCTTGGGTTGTTTCTTCGCTGACAATTCCTTCTATGATGGCTGTGGTGATTTGTCCAAAAATCGACAATGGAAACCATAATAATACCATCAAATAAATAATATACACGTTCTTTCTCATTTTTTCAACATTGCTTTTATATTAACTATAGCAATTGCATGAAAGTTTTGACAAAAATCATTTAACTCGATATCAATTTATGATAAGAATGCCTTTATCAATACTGACATTTTTTCCTGCGATTGCCTTATTATATTAATCCTATAATGTAATTGCTGTATGATAAAATATAGGTTGTTACACTTTGTTATTATTTAATTGACAATTAAATAATAACATTCTTCATTGTTAGGTTAACGTGAACTCGGAAATACTTTATTGATAATCAATTACTTACAAGTAATTTGAACATATTTCAAATATTAACCAATTGAAGACTCTGAATTATAAAATTCTGAAAATCAATGATTTGCGAAAAAAACAATCTAAATCACTTTTAAATTAAATTTATTTACTATTTGTAAGTAACGCTCAAATAATAACTCCGTCATTTTGCAGGGCTAACACGATAGTTCCACTGGGGTAACTGCTCATCAAAAG
>ENA-ORXM01001704-ORXM01001704.1-marine-metagenome-genome-assembly--contig:-NODE-1704-length-29259-cov-3.993249_pt1 | contig 29259 bp, 24 predicted proteins | sample MGYA00237867_ERZ511480 | MGnify/ENA primary metagenome ERZ511480 (study PRJEB26309, sample SAMN06266103) | marine metagenome | isolation source: Algal blade | place: United Kingdom:Sidmouth, United... | reverse complement strand
TAACCAGAAAAATCACAAGAGCGGTTGCGAAAATTGGATTGGGGCTTCAAGAAAAATTATTTCTTGGAAATATGGATGCAAAAAGAGACTGGGGTTTTGCGAAAGATTATGTGGAAGGCATGTGGAGAATGCTACAGCATGACAAGCCAGATGATTATGTTTTATCCATGGGTGAAACACATACAGTTCGAAAGTTTGTAGAGATGTGTTTTTCGAAAGCAGGTTTTGATTTAGAATGGCAAGGAGAAGGTGTAAATGAAAAAGGTATTGATAAAAATACAGGTAAAACAGTTGTTGAAATTTCTGAAAAATTTTTCAGACCTGCTGAAGTTGAATTATTGTTAGGTGATAGCAATAAAGCAAGAACGGCATTAGGATGGAAACCAGAAACCACTTTTGAAGGATTGGTTGACTTGATGTTAGAGAACGACTTAGAGATGGTTAAAAACAATGTTCAAGTCTAATGCCTCAATACGATACTTTTGTATTTAATCATATTCCTAAGTGTGGAGGCACCAGCTTTAGAGCATTGCTGAATGAATCAGCTTTAAAAAGTAATGTTCCAGTTGAAGAGATTTTTATTCCTGGCTTCAATGGCTTGGAAGAAGATAAGAATATTGACCAGCTTTCTATCAGAGAAAAAGCAGTACTGAGAAGAAAGAAAAAGAGAATTTTTGCCTGTCACTCAAGGTTTGATGTTGCCAAAACTTACAAACTCCCTTTTGGCAATATATTTTATTTTACAATTCTAAGAGACCCGGTCAAAAGATTTCTTTCACATTACAACTTCTTTTATTACAAACATGGCTACATGGATTGTAAAGGAATTTTACTTAATGATCTTACAGAAGATAAGCTTGCATTTCTCTTAGAGGATTTGTCAAATATTCATTGTAAATATTTGGCGGCCTACAGGGCAAGAGATATTTATATTGTAAGATGGGAAAATGTGTTTAGAGTAGCTAAGTATAATCTGCAATATGAGTATGCCTCCTTTGGCATACTTGAAGAAATGGATGAAATGATTCCAGGCATTAACAAAATGTTACCTGAATGGCTAACACTGGAACGTGCTCTACCCTCTTCCAACACCCAAAAGTATAAAAAGAGTCAACAAGAAATAAAGCCTGAAATTCTTGAAAGAATACAAGAACACAACAGACTTGATATAGAATTATACAATTTTGCTAAAGATTATTTTAAGTTTAAAATGACGATAATCGATGATGAGCAAAACTTTAGAAAAACATACAATTACAAGTTTTAAACAAAAAAATAGCGCCTAGTGAAATATCTATTTTTATGCGGATGTCCACGATCAGGAACAACAGCTTTATGGAGAACAGTTTCAGGTCACAAAAAAGTAGCGGTAGGGGTCGAAAGATATATTCATAGAATGATTCCTAAATTTACTTTGACGGAGGACTACTTTAAAAAAGAAAGATTCTTTGATTGGAAAAAAGGAGACACTCATTTCCCCGGTCCAGATCACATTCCGTATTATGCTGAGATTGAAAATAGATATGATGACTGTATGTATTATGGAGATAAGGTACCTCCAATGTATGTCAATTATGAAACACTATTCAACAATTTTAAAGGTGCCCACGTGCTTTTCATTTTTAGAAATATTTTTGATGTAGCACAATCTTATTTAAATAGATTTGACAATCCAGACGATGGATGGAAAAAAGACCATACTGTCGCGGTTAGAGAATGGAATACATCTTTAGGTAAGACAATACAATTGAAAAAGAAGGGTGCTAAAATATGCTGTATTGAGTATGAAGAATTCTTCTACGATAATTTTGATTTAAGTCAAATATTTACACCTCTAGGCCTTGAAATGGATGATGATTTTTTATTCAATTTTAAGAAAGTCATTAAACATGGTGGAAACCTTGAAAAACAGAGAAAAGATAGATTAACAACAGATCAAAAACGTTACATCATGCACAATGCTAACTTTGCAGCTTACAAGACCATTTTAGATATGAAAAATAGTTTTGAACTCTAAAAAACAAGGGCAATCTCCTTTTTACATAAAGGCGCTATTATTATAGCCGAATTTGAAAGAATTATATTTTTTAAACATTTGACAAATACATTCTAGATAATATCATTTTCACTACCTTTATATTTGCTACAATATAAAAATGACTATTAACTTTTATCAATTCAATCTGAAAATGAGTTAACGTGAAGGCCCTTATTTTCTATACAATCTTAATTTTTGGTTCGGTGCAAAGTGCCTGTAAACCCAATAAAACATTAGATTGCATTGTTTTCATAGGTCAATCAAATACCTCTGCTTGGGGAGATTACAGTAAAACTTCGCAAAGTTTTAAAGATGAAATTAAATCATTGCAAAATGAAATTCTTTATTGTGATAGATTTAAAAATAAAATTAGAAGCCTCTACCCTCAGAGACGCAGTTCTAAAAAATATTTAAACCTGTTAAACTTCAAATCTAACCTATCTTTCCATCCAGTATTTAGTTTTTCAGCAAAAATGAAAAATCATTATAAAAATGAAAAACTATTAATAATTAACATGACGACAGTTGGAAGCTCTCTTCAGGGTATTTGGAACCCAAATTGGGATGAAAAAAAAGCGAAACAAATACCTCGAGAATTTAATAATAGAGCAAAATCTGAATTAAAGATGTACGATGCAACTATTGATAAAATCAATTTTTGTGAGACATATGCAAAATCAATAGGCTATGATAGAATAAATTTAGTGGGAGTCATACTTTTAGGTGGCGAAAAGGATTCCATGTTTGAAGTGACTACAAATAGTTATAAAAAAACTTTAACTCAGTTGATTCTAAAATTAAGATCAGATTTATCAAACGATAAACTTCCATTTATAATCCAACAAACGAATTGCAGACTTTTTCCGTTCACCAATAAAATCAGCTTAGACCAAATGGAAGTTAGTAAAACAATGGACTATGTTGAAATACTTGAAACAAGATCAGCTATCGGCAGACAAAAGTTCACAAAGTATTCTGACAACATTCACTATGATACGAATGGGGTTATAAATCTAGGTTACGGACTTTACGAAGAATTAAAACCATACCTTATACAAAATGGTATTTAGTTCAGCTACATTTTTATTTTTCTTTTTACCTGTGGTATTGATTATCAATGCCATGCTTTTTAAAAGTAGTATTAGGAATGTATTTCTACTGTTTGCTAGTCTATTCTTTTATGCTTGGGGTGAATCATTCTATGTTTTAATAATGATTATTTCTATTCTATTCAACTATGTTTGTGGCATACTGATAGGAAGATTCCATGAGAAGAAGATATATTTCATCACAGGTTTAGCTTTTAACATAATTCTCCTGTTATTTTTTAAGTATGCAAATTTCATATTTGATGCTGTAAAATCACTTGGATTTTTCATAGACTTTGAGCTTAAACCAATTCATTTACCAATAGGGATTTCATTTTTCACTTTTCAATCAATTTCGTATCTATTTGATTTAAAAAGAAAAACTGTAGAACCACAAAAAAATATCTTAAAATTAGGTTTATACATTTCTCTTTTTCCCCAATTGATAGCCGGACCAATAATTAGATACTACGATGTTGCTAAACAATTAGACTTTAGGTTTACAACACCTGAAAAATTAAAAATTGGAGCTGAGCGGTTTATAAAAGGTCTAGCGAAGAAAGTAATTCTGGCTGACAATTTAGCTTTGATTTCTGACAGCGCCTTCAGCAGTAATATTTCAGATCTCCCTGGATCAATTTGTTGGCTGGCCATTGTGTGCTACTCTTTGCAAATTTACTTTGATTTTAGTGGGTATTCAGATATGGCAATCGGATTGGGTAAAATGTTAGGATTTGATTTCTTGGAAAATTTTAATCTTCCATATATTTCTAAATCAATACAAGAATTTTGGCGCAGATGGCATATCTCATTATCTAATTGGTTTAGAGATTATTTGTATATCCCATTAGGAGGAAACAGAAACGGCCCTATTAAGACATATCGCAATTTGGTTATAGTTTTTGTTATTACAGGGTTCTGGCATGGCGCCAATTGGACATTTTTAGTTTGGGGTATTTTTCATGGAATTTTTCTGATAATTGAAAGAATTGGATTTATAAATATTTTAAAAAAATCACCAAAAATTGTCCAACATTTATACGCAATTCTAGTAGTTATGATAGGATGGGTCTTTTTCAAATCTGAAAACATTCATTCAGCAATAATCTTTATTAAGAAACTATTATATTTAGAAAATGGATGGAACTATGAAACACTAATTCATCTTGATAATTATAATTGTTTTATTTTGTTTATAGCAATAGTTCTTTCCGCATTTAAAAGTAAAGACTTATTGAAGTTTGTTAAAGAGAAAATTATTCCAAATAGTTTTTCTAAAACCTTATATTTTGGCTATAGTTTAAGTTTAATTTTCTTGTTTATATATACGCTTTCAGAAGTTGCTTCTTCAAGTTATAGTCCTTTTATATACTTTAGATTCTAATAACATGAAAAATCAGTCAATCTTTTATTTGATTTTTATAGCATCTATTCTATTTATTCATTTGGATACAATATTTCAGATTGATACTACTAAAAATTTAGAAAAAAGAGGTTTGGCTAAATTTCCTAGCGACAACAAAACTTTTGCAAACTTTACAAAAGATTTTGACAGCTATGCAAAAGATAACTTTGGGTTCAGAAAATTCTTGATAAAATATAATGCCTTATCTAAATATCACATCTTCAAATCAGTCAAAAAAAATGTTCTTGTTGGTAAAGATGATTGGATGTTTTTAAATTCTTCTGCTGGTGAAAAAGACTTAATTTTCAGAGATTATACAAATCGAAATCAACTATCAAAAAAAGAACAAAGAACTATTTTAAATAAATATAGAAAAAGATCAAAAACACTAAATACGCTAGGTATTAAATATTATCGAGGTTTTTACCCTAACAAACATACTATTTACAAGGAAATGTTGCCAGAGCGTGCACTTAAATGCATCCTCCCTTATGAATCCACAGCTGACCAAATCCTAAATCAACTTTTTAAAGTACCACACTTGACAGCCTTTGATTTTAGAGAAGAACTACTTGAAAACAAGTCAAAACATAGTTTATACATCAAAGGTGATACCCATTGGAACGAAATGGGATCTTTTATCGCTTACGAAAAAATTATAAATCAACTTTCCTTAGATTTCCCTTCTATAAAACCGAAAAAAGATTACGATGTTTTATGGTTTAACGATATGATAAAGTGGAAACGATTAAAAAGAAAAGTATGTAAAACAAATTGCTATAGTGAATACATTATAGGCAATGACAGAACACTTTATAGTCCACAAGGATTAATAAAAATGTTAGGATTTGAATCTTCCAAACTTTTAGATTCAATCCCTATTTTTATTCCAAATTTTAAAAATACAACTAAGAAAATTAAAGAAATCAAAGTTCCTGGTGTTAGAAAATTAGAAATATTTGAAAACAAGAAAGCTGGCAATAATCTAACCGTTTTGGTATTTAGGGATTCATATACATTAAGTTTAATTAAATTTTTATATCCAAATTTTCGCAAGACAATATTTATAAAGGGCCAATTTAGCATTAATAAAGTAAAACAATATAATCCTGATATCATCTTAGATATTCATGTCGAAAGACATTTTGGGTGGGGTACTAATAACTTTACTATATAATATGATATTTAGCTCTCCAATCTTTCTCTTCCTTTTTCTTCCATGTTTTTTACTGATATACTATATCAGTCCCAGAAAAACAAAAAACTTAATAATCCTTTTATTCAGTTTACTTTTTTACACTTGGGGCGAAAAGCACTTAGTTGCTTTAATATTATTCTCAAGTATAGTAGATTATATATGTGGTATAGTCATTCAAGATTACAATAGAAAATTAGGACTTTCCATATCTATAGTTTCAAATTTATCCATACTATTTGTTTTTAAATACCTCAATTTTACAATTGAAAATCTTCTTTTACTAGAAGAAATCTTTAAAATAAATGTTGAACAATTAAAAAGTATAAAGCACATAGCTTTGCCCATTGGTATTAGTTTTTATACATTTCAAACTTTATCTTATTCTATAGATGTATATCGAGGAAAGATAAAAGCGAGCCGCAATTTTATAGATTTTGCCACTTATGTCTGTATGTTTCCACAATTGGTAGCAGGCCCAATTGTTAGATATGCCGATATTAATAAAGAATTAAATTCTAGAACAATTGGTTTAAATGATATAAGCATTGGAATTGAACGCTTCATTATTGGATTGGGAAAAAAAGTAATCATTGCCGATACATTTGCTTTTGTTGCTGACGAAATATTTGCTTTGCCAAACTATAGCCTAAACAGTCCCGTCGCATGGCTTGGTATATTATCCTATTCATTCCAAATATTTTATGATTTCTCTGGATATTCGGATATGGCAATTGGGTTGGGAAGAATGATGGGTTTTAGATTTTTAGAAAATTTTAATTATCCTTATATATCAAAGTCAATTAGAGAATTTTGGCGTAGATGGCACATTTCTTTATCTCTTTGGTTTAGAGACTACCTTTACATTAGCCTTGGAGGAAATCGAAAAGGAACAAATAGAACTTATATTAACTTGGCTATTGTTTTTATTGTAACTGGTGTTTGGCACGGTGCAAATTGGACTTTCATTATATGGGGATTATTTCATGGCCTTTTCTTAATTATAGAAAGAATGGGTTTTGACAAGGTACTAATGAGATCATGGAAGCCAGTGCAGCACATTTATGCATTATTGGTGATTGTCATTGGTTGGGTTTTCTTCAGATCCACTTCTTTAGACAATGCTATTCATTATTTGACTACTCTGTTTAATTTTTCAGGACAAGAAATTGTACGATTAGATCGATTTATTAATTATGAAACTGCCATTGTCTTTGTTTTTGCTATCATAAATATTGCACCAAATTTAGGTATCTATTATACCAAACTAAAAGCAGGTAATCAATTGAAACAATTATTATATTATATCATATTACTTACAATTTTCATAGTTTCAATTATATATGTAAGTGCATCTTCATATAGTCCATTTATTTATTATAGATTTTAAAATGATTCAACGCATATTTATTTTCCTGTTCTTTTTGATCTTGTGTAGTTCAATATTACTCTCCTTAGTAGATCTGAACAAAAAAATAGAACTCACAGAAAGAAGAGCAACTGCAAAAAAACCTAGTAGCTTATTTGAAGAAAAATTTATTGACAAATACAACAAATACTATTTGGATAATTTTGGATTTAGAAACTTAGCAATTAGCACTTACAGTACAATGAAATATAATTTTCTAAAAATCTCTCCATACCCTAATCAAGTTTTAATAGGAAAAGATGATTGGTTATTTCTTGGTAATAGTAAAGGTTCTATTCAAGATGAACATTCAGGAATAAACCTTTTAAATCAAAGAAAACTTAAAAGAATCAAATCAAAAATACTTGCAAAAAAGAAAATAGTTGAGCAAAATGGGGCCTCATTTTATTTATTTATCGCACCAGATAAATATTCTATTTATGAAGAAAAACTGCCAGATTATATTAATGAGAAATTCATAAATAGAAACTTGGATAAACTAATTGAGCATTTAAAGCCTGAGATTGATGTCATAGATGTTAGACAAGATCTGATTGAAAAAAAGGAAGTGAATCAACTTTATGCAAAAGGTGATAGTCATTGGAATGACTATGGAGCTTATTTTGCTTATCAAAAAATCATAAGATCTATTGGAGAAGATTTCAAAGACTTAAAACCATTAAATCTAGAGTCATTTGACATAAAAAAAGTAAGCTCAAAAATTAAAACTACTGGAGATATGATCAATGTCTCTAAAAACCTTGTAGATTTTGATATTCAAATAAGGAAGAAAGGTGATTTAAGTTGGGACAGGGCTGAGGATCAACTCATTAGGCCTAAATACATGGCCAAGTCTGCTAAACCTTATGAAAGAAGATATTTGAACCAAGCTCCGCAAACTAACCTAAAAATACTTATATTTAGAGATTCTTTCTTTAACAGACTTTTTAGATTTTTTAATGAGCATTTCGCTGAAAGTCTTTACATAAATAACATTCATAGGTTTGATGTCAAATTGTTTAAAAAAGAAAAACCTGATATTGTTCTCTATGAAATTATTGAAAGAGATATGAGTGAATATCTAATTAATTTTTAGTTTTGCCTTTTAATCACTGAGATAATTTACAACAATGAAATTTAGATACCTATTATTATTTGTTACACTTGTACTTGCAACAAGTTCATGTGTTGAAAAAACCAATACTCCGAATAAACCGAATAAAGCCAAAAACTCTAAGGTTGCTGCAAAAAAAGCTAAAACGAAGCCGTCTAATTCTAAATTAACAACTTGGAAACATTCTAAGATCATTAAAATTAATGACACAGTTTTAAAAAACGCATCAAACATTAAGGCAAAGTCTAATGAAAGGATTGTTATTAGTGGGTGGGCAATAGATAAGAATAATAATGGCGCACCAGAAAATGTGCAAATAAAAATTGGTCAAAAATCTTTTAATGCTAAATTAGGTCAAAAAAGCAATTATTTAGTACGAACTTTTGACAATGATAAGCTGGAAAATGCAGGTTTTATTATAAGCATACCTGCTAATCAGATACCTACTGGTAAACACATCGTCAATGTTATTGCTAAACATAGAAACGGGCAAAGCACAAAATCTGATCAGAAACTTGTCCTTATCGTTTCTTAAAAAAAATGAAATTAAGTATAATAGTTCCCGTTTTTAATGAAGAAGCGAATATAGAAGATTTAGTTAACCGCACCCAAACGGTAATAAAATCAATTAATGATGATTTTGAATTAATTTTTGTTAACGATGGGAGCTCAGACAATACTTTAAATTTACTTCGACAATACAAAATGGATGATAGATTAAAAATCATAAATCTATCAAGAAATTTTGGTCACCAAAACGCAGTATTAGCGGGCCTAACAAAAGCCAAAGGTAATTATATAGGTGTTATGGACGGAGACTTACAAGATCCTCCTGAAGTGTTTATTGACATGTTCAATGAACTAGAGAATGGCTTCGATGTTGCCTATGCTGTTAGAAAAAAAAGAAAAGAAAATTTCTTCAAAAAAACAGCTTATTGGCTCTATTATAGATTGTTAAACAAAATGATCGATTTTGATTTTCCATTAGACAGTGGAGATTTCTCGTTGATAAAGCGCTCTGTTCTTGACAACATGCTCACATCGACTGAATCGAATTTATACTTAAGAGGCACAAGAAGTTGGGTTGGGTTTAAACAAACGCCAGTCATTTACGAAAGACAAGAAAGAAACGCAGGAGAGCCAAAGTATAAATTAAGTCATTTGATCAAACTTGCATCTAATGGCATCTTCAGTTTCAGTCACTTACCAATAAAGACAATTAGATCTCTAGGGTACTTTACGATAATCGTAAGTTTAATTCTACTGATTAAGGTTATTTCTAACTATCTTTTTTACAATACGGCTCCTCAAGGTTTTGCCTCTTTGATGATAGCTATTGTTTTCTTTTGTGGTGTTCAATTGATCTCCCTAGGTATTATAGGAGAATATATCTACAGAATCTATAATGAAACTAGAGATAAACCCAAATTTATAATTAAAGATATCTACTAATATCATAACTGATAATACTCAAATATTATTTATTAGCGGGCGAGGGAGATCCGGAACTTGGTTATTGCAATCTATGCTTGACAGACACGATCATGTAAGCATAGCTCCAGAATCATTATTCTTAATAAATATCTATTTCAAATACGGAAACAAACTCATTTCAAATGAGACAGAATTAAATAAGGTCATTGACGATATTTTTAAAGATCAAAAAATTTTGAAGTGGTGGAAAATTGATAAAGATGGATTTACAAAACACATCCAAAAATTCAATTTACCTATTAGTACAATAGAAATAATAAAGCAAGTTTACGTTTACTACGCCATAAAAAATGACAATCAAGAAATTGCTTTACTTGGAGATAAAAACCCAGAGTATTCTCTCCATATAAAAACTATTTTAGAAATCTTCCCCAATGCTAAAATTATTCATTTGGTAAGAGACCCTAGAGCAAATATTGCATCTTATAAAAATGTAAGTTTTGACTTGAACAATGCTACCATGCTTGCTACTAGATGGAACAACTACAACAAAGAAATTAATAATATTAAAAACAAGTATCCCTCTCAAGTTAAAATAATTAAATTTGAGAAGCTCATCACAGATCCTCAATATGTTTTAAATGAGTTAACTACTTTCTTAAATGTAGATCTTTTAGAAGTATTAGAGATGAAACCAACTGGCAAAAACTTATTCTCGTGGAACAATAAAAATAAGTCGAATGTCCTTGACAAAACTGTACTTGATAAATGGAAAAAAGAGCTAACCGATGCAGATATAAATAATATAGAGAGAGCTACCCACAAACTTGCAAATTCATTTGGATATAAAATAAAACGACCTAAAAATTCGATATCCCTTGGTTATATATTCAATTATAATTTGGGAATAGTTATAAATAAACTAGAATTAATCTATTTCAGACTACCATTTAGACTAAAACTATTCATTATCTCATTATATCGTAAGCGCACAAAGGTTTTAAAAACTTGACCATAAGTTCACACTATTTTCTTATAAAGTTAACTTTACAGTAAATTTCTATTTAGTTACCTTTAGGGTGTAATTAACCTAAAACCATAGGAAAGCTTGTATTTTGATAACAATGCCTAAAATAAACAGTTTTAATCATTATCCTAATGGTCCATTTCATGAAATGCACTTCGCAGACTTATTAAATCAATGAGAAGTAAACGTAAATTCACTATTGAACTTCTGTTCATTGCATTATTGATTTCAATATTTATAATACGATACCATCTTGTTATTTTTCATGGTTCATTATTTGGAAAATTTCAAGATTCAGTTTATAAATTAGGGCCCCTTTATTCTTACATGTCTCAAATTAGTCGAGCTGGTTATGACCCACTATGGATAAAAAGTATCTTAGGAGGTTTCGAAATTTACAATTCAGCAAAGTGGTCCATTTACTATCCATTCTTTCTGTTAGGGAGCATTGATTATAAAACAGGTTATGAAACGATGAAAGTCATGAACATGGTAAGCTTGGCCCATGTTTTTATTTATTTCATAAATATGTATTTTTTATGCAGAACTATTACAAAAAATAAACTAGCAAGTTTTGTAGGAGCAAGTCTCTCTATCATAAACCCTACCCCAGGTTGTCTTGCAGGCTGGATTGAGATTATTGCCGCGTATGCTTGGATGCCTATGTTTTTGAATGGGCTAATTCAATTAATTGACAATCATAAATCAAAAATTGGTGTTTTGCTTACCGCTGTGGCAATTCTAGGCTTCACCGCAAATCCTGCCCAACCAATTATACATGCGTTTTATTCAGGTCTGCCTTTAATAATTTTTGGAGTTTGGTGCAATAAAGATAAAATCAAAAAAATCAGCATTAAATTCATATATACAGGAATATTTTCTTTTTGTATATCTTCTGTTGGAATTATTCCAATGTACTTATCATATCCTAAAATGCTCAGATGGGTAGGAGGAACTGTTGTTGGTATGGAAAAGATACCATTCAGTAAATTTCAAGCAGGTAAAGTATCACCTATATCTGAATTATTAATTAGTGACTCAGTGGCATCTGGTTTAGGGCACATTTACATAGGCCCAATTGCTATTGTACTATTAATAGTTCTCATACTATTCATATTTACTGGGGCAAAGTCAAAATTATCAAAAAACAATTGGGTAATATTTTCATTTACATTAATTGCATTATATTTCTTCCTATCCAGTTTAGGATTAAATTTTATGACATACATAAATTGGCACATTCCTTTAATAAATAAAATACGAGAACCAATTCGACATGCAATAATGTTTGGACTCAGTGCTGCAGTATTAGGCAGTTATTCATTTAACTGTATTTTAGAATTAAAGAACCAAAAAAACATTTTAGTTGGATCAATATCATTTGTATGTATAGCCGCATTATATTTTACTCATATTATTAGCCTTGAAATATCAATTATAAGTGCCTTACTAATATTAGGATCATTAAGATTTGCACCGACTCATAAAATTAAGCTTGGTATAATAACCTTTATACTGATTGTAATCAATTGCTTCAATGCACCTAAAAAAGAGGTTTTAAAAAACCCTGAAAAACTGCTGGTTAATTCTGAAAAAGTCAAATCAGCAATGAGTGTGCTAGAATATATTAAAACTCTAGATCCTAATTCAGATTATAAATTTGTAACACTTGATAAAACACTCCCTTATCACAGATGGAGTATGCTTGGCGCCTACTTTCAGTTAAGGTCATTTGCAACCAGTTTTGATCCAATGCCTGAAAAACAAATAAACGATTTAATGTTTAGTGAATTGCAGTTTAATTATATGAGTTTGTGGGGTGCTAAATATTATATTTCAGATAAATCACAAGAAAAGCTATTACCAAAATATTTTGAGCGGATTAAAAACTTTGACCGAGTATCTGTTTTTCAAAATAACTTAGCAAAAGAAAATTTTTATTTAGCTGATAAAATAATTTATTCTGATGCTAATAACGCAAAACTTTTAGAAAGATTATATAGAAAAAACCAAACCATGTTAGCTAACAATGTCGTGTTAACTGATGATAAATCATCAGTTTTTCAAATAAAGAAAAATGACAAATCAAAAATCTTAGCCAGTAAAGTCGACCATAATAAAATATCACTAGAATTAGATATTAAATCTCCTAGGCTGATTGTTTTGAATGAATATTTAAATGAAAGTTGGTGTGCAAAGTGTAATGGCGAAAAAATAACAATTAGAAATATAAATTATAATCAGATTGGTGTGAAAGTGAGTCCTACCTGTAAAAATTTAGTTTTTCAATATAGACCGTTATTAAGTTATTATCTAAGGATGTTACAACTTATGTCGTTCTTTTTTATCTTTTGCTTGTTTATTCTTAAATTGATTAAAGGAAAATTTAGATTCAAAACGCATGAAAAATAACATTCTAGTCACTAAACCTTTTTTACCACCAATTGAAGAATATATTGCTTTGGTAAGAAAAATATATGACAATTGTTGGCTAACAAATAATGGCCCGGTACTCAAAGAATTAGAAAGTGAATTATCTAAATCGCTAGGTATAGAAAACATATCTTTTCACACAAACGGAACAATTACTCTTCAAATAGCAATCAAAGCACTTAATATAACTAAAGAGGTTATTACAACCCCATTCTCCTACGTTGCATCAACAAGTGCCATTCAATGGGAGAACTGCAAACCCGTTTTTGCGGATATAGATAAAGATTCATTTAATATTGATCCAATACAAATTGAAAAATTAATCACACCCAACACCCAAGCTATTTTAGCTACTCATGTTTTTGGTAATCCGTGTGAAGTTGAAAAAATAGAAGCGATTGCTGAAAAATATAACTTGAAAGTTATTTATGATGCTGCTCATTGTTTTGGAGTCAAACATAAGGGAAAACAGATTTTTGAATATGGAGACATATCATCAGTTAGTTGCCATGCTACTAAACTTTTCCACTCCATTGAAGGTGGATTATTAATTACAAAGGATAATGATCTTTTTGAATTGATTAATAAAATGAAAAACTTTGGACATGATGGACCTGCAAAAATTTCTGCCTTAGGTATAAATGGAAAAAACTCAGAATTTCATGCTGCTATGGGATTACTAAATTTAAAGTATATACCAGAAATACTTTCCAAAAGAAAAGAGCAGTACTTATATTATAAAAATGTTCTCAAAGATCATGGTCTTATATTTCAAAAAATCAATGAAGAAACTGAATACAATTATTCTTATTTTCCAATAATATTTAGGTCGGAAAATATATTAAAAAACATTCAAAGTATTCTCACTAAAAATAACATACAAACTAGAAGATATTTCTATCCTTGTCTCTCTACATTACCATATATCGAAAGTGAATATGACTTAAAAAATTCAAACCTTATATCCTCAACTGTTCTTTGTCTACCACTTTATCATACGCTTACCGAAGAGGATCAATCAAAAATCTGTGAGACCATAATTAACAACTTGGATTAATAGTTTATTATGAACCCATTTTTTATAATCGGAAATCCAAGATCAGGCACTTCTTTATTAAGATTACTACTTACTTGTCATCCTGACTTGTCAGTACCACCAGAATCTTCATTTATGATGTGGTTGTTAGATAAATATAAAAACTGGGACAATCTAGATTTTGAAAATAAAACCCAATTGTTCATCGCTGATCTAATGGCTTCTAAAAAATTTGAATTTTGGGAATTAACTAAGACACAAATAGAAGAATCTATACTTGAAGCTAAACCTAAAAACTATAAAACATTAATCAATACGATTTACAATCTATACGCTAAAACGCAAAATAAAAAACTTAACGCCTGGGGAGATAAGAATAATGTTAACTTGAATCACATCAATCAGATTCACAAATTATTTCCTAATGCTAATTTCATATATATCATCAGGGATGGTAGAGACGTAGCCTGCTCATATATCAAACTAGCTAAGATAAAACATAATAGTAATTATGCTCCGAAACTCCCCTCAGACATTCACTCTATTGCGTCAGAATGGCAAGAAAACAATCTTAAAGTAGTCAAGTCTTTTGAATCTATTCCTGATTCTCAAACCTTTACTTTGAAATACGAGAATCTTGTTGAAAATACAGAATTAGTTCTTAACGATATTTGCGATTTTTTAAAAGTCAATTTTGATAATAAAATGCTAGATTTCCATAAAGTAAATTCCACCAATGATTTAGAACCGAAAGAGTTTGATTCTTGGAAAAAAAAGAATAAGCAAAAAATAGATAATAAATCAATTGCAATTTACAAACAAGAATTGTCACAGAATGAAATCCAGACATTTGAAAATATTGCTTATAAAATGTTAGAGAAATTTAGATACCTATGAAAGTGTCAGTTGCCATACCTGTATATCAGAATGCAGGCTCATTAAAATCGTTACATTCAAGACTTACTCAGGCTATAAAAAATGCAAACTGTGAATATCAGATTGTTTTTACAGATGATGGGTCTACTGATAATTCCTTAAGTATTTTAAAGGAAATAGCAGACAGCGATCAGAATGTATCAGTTATAAAATTATCAAAAAACTTTGGCCAACATGCAGCCAATAATGCAGCTTTCCAATTAGTGGATGGAGATATCATCGTCAACATGTCAGCTGATTTGCAAGATCCTCCTGAAATAATCACAGAAATGATAGCTTTATTAAGTAAGGACTTAGATATTGTTTTAGCTGTTAGAAATAAAACAAGTGAAACTTTTATTAAGAAAATTACTTCCTGGGCGCATTATAAGCTTGTAAGGATTTCTGTCCCTACTTACCCTAAAAAAGGATTTGATTTTTGGGCAGTGAACAAGAAAGCCTTTAAAGCTTTTATGAGTTTTAATGATATTGTAAGAAGAAATCAAACTGACCTTTTGTCAATTGGATTTAATGTTGGATATGTTGACTACAGCAAAAATGAAAGAGTTCACGGTAAATCACAATATAATTTCTTAAAGAGATTAAACATTTCATTGAGTCAAATTCTTGCAACTGCATTTTGGCCTTTAAGGCTTGCTTCTACGCTTGGATTTCTATTTACTTTTATTGGTATTATATATTCAGTTTACTTATTTATAAACTATTTTATTAATGATACTCCATTTAATGGTTGGACCCCAATTATGATGCTTTTACTTATAATTGGTGGTATTATAATGCTAATTTTAGGGATTATTGGAGAATATTTGTGGAGAATCTATTTTGAAACAAAGCATCGTCCATTATACTTTGTTGATTACATTTACAAAAAAGAAAATCATAATGAAACAAGTTGATTTTGCTCAATTTGAATTTGAACCAGTTAAATGTTATATATGTGGGGAAGATAACACCAACGAACTTCATAAGTTACCTAAGAAATATAAAGAGGGTCCTTTACGCTTCGTGGAATGCAAAAATGATGGATTAATATATCAAAATCCAGCGCCAACGCACAATTCTTTAAAAGACTTTTTTAATTCTCAAAGTTTCACAGCTAAAAAAGAAACGCTTTCCGCCTCAGAATTAACAGGTTATTTTGACTATTTAGCCGGTGAGAAATTTCGGATGAAAATGGCAAAAGAAAGATTAAAAAAAATCAATAAATCTTTTGGCCATAAAAAAAATCTAAAAATTTTAAAAATAGCTCCAGGAACGGGGATATTCTTAAAGCTTGCTAAAGATCATGGTCATGATGTCACTGGTATTGATATTTCGGCTTACTTTGTTGAATATGCAATAAAACATCACAATTTAAAAATGATTAATGCCGCATTTCAAGATCATGACTTTAAAGATCAAAAATTTGATTTAATCCTATTCTATGGCGCGGTGATGAATATTTCTGACCCGAACAAATTTCTTGATAAAATAAATGCATTATTGAATCCTGAAGGCCAAATGCATATTAATTTTATTAGTTCTAAAAATTGGGTTTACAAAATTCAAAAAGCAAACTTTTGGCTCATAAGGCCTCCTGTATTGAGTTATTTTAACTCCGATAATTTTCAAAAATTATTAGCAAATACTAACTTTAACATAAAGTCAATAAAAAAAGAATGGCAATATACTAATTTGTCAAAATTGATTAACTTTTCAAAAATTGGAATATTAATTAAAGCATTAAATCTTCTTAAACTTCATAATTTGATTGTGAAGATTCCTATACCTGGAGGTAGATATGTGATAGCATCAAAAAAATGATTAAACTAAAGTTATTGAAGTTAACAAAATTTGGTCTAGTTGGTGTTATAACAACTCTTTTTGGCATAATTTCATATTATGTCCTATTAGATATTTACGCCTTCCCATTGTACCCTACATATGTTACAGTGTTTCTGATTGGAGTAGGTTTATCTTACTTTCTTAACTCCATTTTTACCTTTAAAGAAAGTACTTCTTTGAATAAAGGAGTTAAATATTACGGCGTGTATATATTATCATTGGCTATTGGTTTATTATTATTAAAAGTTTTAGAAATATTAATACCAAGCATAAGTGACTTTTATAAAACTTTAATAATAATTCCTCCAAGATTCATTATTACTTATTTTATTCTCAATAAGACAATATTTAAAATTGATAAAACACATATCTAATAAAAATAATCTAAGTTGATATATCAATTAGTATTAATTAGATAAGGAATATACAGCATATGCTTAGGCAGTATACAAATATAATAGGCGGCATAGGTGTAATGGTAATTCTATTCATCTTCTTCTCTAAATTCTCATCATTAAACGAGAATACGCCTTACATGTTAGATGATTCAAAAACTATTCTTGGTAAAACAAATGAATTATTAAACTCATCAGAGAAAGACTATTTGAGTTTTTTACTTGGTCATACGAATTGGCCTCATCCTAAATTAATAGGCAAATCATTAATATTAATTCAAGCCACAGTATTTGAAGAAATTAATTTTAAAACTCTTAAGTATTTTGGGATAATATTTTTAATTCTTAGTCTATTCTATTACTACTACTCCTTGGGTATAAAAAACTTGATCTTTTGTCTCCCGTTATTGTTATTTGGATTGGCTCCAATAGAAGCACATTACTGGACCTTACCCATTCTAGGTTTTCCTTTTCTATATTTCCTAGCTTTTAAAGCATCTCAATTTATTGAAGACGGAAAGGTCTTATACGCAGGATTAATATTACCAATAATAACTTTCACGCACAGCCCTGGTTTTGCATTCATATTAATTGGTTATTTATTTATTTTGCTCAAAAAAGAATTGATTAAAACAAAACTCACCAATTTTATTATTTGGACAATTTCTTCTCTATTTTCTGTAGGGCTCTATTACAAGGAAATACTTTCTATTAAGGACAACGTTGGCCCAAGAAACGACACTTCCTTCATACCATCAAGTTTCGATGAAATCCAATCACTCGTATTATACTTTTCCAAGTTGCTATTTCAACCTATAACTTTAAATCAGAGATTGACAGCTAACAGTTTTATAATCTTATTCTACACTTTATTAGCCATAGTCATAATAAGTATCATTTATTCTATAAAGAAAAAAATCAATTGGAAAAATGAATATCTAGCATTTTCATCATTTTGTTTGCTGATATTAATAATTACAACATTGATGAATGATAAAAGAACGACACTAGCAGATGTACCTTTTTCAAGATATCTAATGTATTCTTCATTCTTTTGGGTAGCCCTCTCAATGTACTTTTTGCAATTTAAAAACTTAAAGAAAGAAATTAGATATCTTAGCTTATTCACACTTATAGCATTAGGTATTTTTTACAATATAAATGCTAACAAGCGCATTGATAAATATCTACTAAAATCTAAATATAGTATACCTCATCGATTTTCTGGTAACGCTTCTTCTGAGCTTAGAGAACCAAAGTATTTAGAACAAGAAGAAAAAATAATCGCAGCCTCATTAGAATCTGGACTGTATTCTCATCATTCGGTAATTAAACAACGTCAAAATGCTATTGACTCATCAGAAAGCTCTAACTTAAAAGCTCAAATAGGTAATTGTATCCAATCAGATGTTTATTACCTCATTGAATGGTTAGTAAACTATCAAAATCAAGAAAAAGATCTTTATTTATATATTAAAACAGAGAACGGTAAGAGTTATAACATCCAACCAACTGTTTATCCTGGTGCTGTACTAAAGGTCTTTAATAAATTTAATAGGGCAATTTTAAAAAGAGCTACGAATAGAACTGGATTTCAAATTTTAATTAGCAAAAAAACAATTGAAAATTCCCCAATTGTTGATGCAAAAATAATTGAACAACTAGGTTCCCAAACTTACTTTATTAAAGATTGTAACTGTTTGCTTAATGACACAGATGACGCCGATAAAAGCAATTAAAAAATAATTTATATTGATAGAATCAGAAAATAATTATAAGAATTTCTTTAATGGTATTAACATATACCTTCCTCTTTTAATTATTGGATATATGTGTTATGGTTCAGTAATGCATAGCCTCGTTTTAACTGGAGATGATTGGAGAGCTCTCGAGAATACAAATTTTCTATTCGAAAGAAACATTTCATATGGAAGATGGATGAGATCATTAATTACATCAGTATCTAGTCAAAACATTTTTGCACCTTCCTTTACTACTCCACTATTATTAATTGTGATAACACGATTCTCTGTTTACACAGCAGGCATTTTATCAATATCAAATATTAATAAATTTCTGTTTTGCGCAATATTTGTAAGTTGTCCAATGTGGATTGAACCTTTTTATTACTCGATCCAGCACCTGACGATGGCAATTGCTATGATTCTCTCAATGTGCTCAATCCACTTCTTTCTAAAATCAAATAACAACATCTTATTCCTCATTCCAAGCATTCTATTAGAAGTTTTAACTATTTCATGTTATCAGACATTTGGATTCTTTTTACCAATGATAATAATTTTGTTAAGCATTAATAAAATATTATCAGGTGACTTGAATTCATTAAAACAGACATTGGTTAGACTTACTATATTATTACTATCGTCTGGAATAATTTATTTAGCTATTCACTATGTTTTAAATAATTTTATTTTTGATTTTCACAAACCAAAGGGGCAGTATGCTGTAAGCGTAAGTTTATTGAATGTAGATTGTTTTAAAAATACAATAAATACTATTTTCGCTTTTTTCACAAGAGGCGATATCGCTGTTATAAATCTTTCAGTTTTATTAATTTTCTTTTCTCTCGTTATCAAATATTTTGAGATAGTTAAGAACATTAAAGAAAATCATAAATCAAACTATCTTATTTCAATACTCTTAGTTTCTGTATTACTTTGTGGTTTTTTTATCATGCCATGGTCCTTAGGGTTCGTCAAAGCAAAATTGACTTTTAGATACAATTCATTAGCCCCTCTTTGTTTAGTATTTGCTTATGCATTATCATCTTATGATAATGCTCGTTTTGTAAAATATAGAAATGCTATAGTATTTTTTATTCTGTTGCAATTTATGTATTTAAATAGTTCAGCATGTTTCAATAAAATAATGAATAATGATAGAGATATTAATTTAGCAATGAATATTGGCAATCAAATAATTTCAAATCCCAATTTTAATAAAGAATCCACATACAATCTTATTTTAAACGGTAAAATTATAACACCGTTCAAATTAAGAAAAAGACATGCTGTAATTGATTCAAGAATAAACTCCAGCTTATGGGAATTTATAAGGCCGAGTTTGTTTCAAGGGTTATTTATAAAAACTGGATTTCCCATATATATAAATAAAGTTAAAATTTCTCGTACAAATAGAAAAAGCAAAAAGACTCCGAATGAAATAATTAAAATTGAACAAGATAACATTTTCATAAATCTCAATAAATACAATTCTAATAAGTCGTGAAAATTTTTATTACAAAAATATTGTCGTTCTTTCTCATTCTCTTTGTGATCAATTATTGTATATACTTAAAAAGCAGGTACAGTTGGGGCAATAAAATAATTGACCAAAAAATAGAGTATGTTTCAAGTTTAAACGACAAACCGTATAAAAGTTTTTTTTGGGGATCTAGTAAAACCTACAGGCATATCAATCCTATAATTTTTGATAGCATAGCACATACAACATCTTTTAATATGGGTTATGCGGGATGTTACTGGTTTGAAACAAGTTACCTCATGGATAATTTTATCGAAGCATATGACACTTCAAATATCAGCAATATATTCCTACAACAAATCTACCCTACTCCTATCTCCAAGAGAAACCTGCATTCTAGACAGGTAAAATACTTCATGGATAACAAAAGATTATCAATGGCGTATGACTTCTATTTGCCAAGAAAAAAATATAAGCAATTATATTATCATCTTTTAATGTATGTTGAAAATCACCTAAACATTGGTCTTCTTAAAGGGAGACTAATTTCTATTTTCAAAGACAGAGAAATGCTATCAAATAAAATTATAAAACAAAAAGGATTCTACACATTAGAGGAAGAAGTAAAAGAGACTAAATCAGCTTATTTAAGAGGCCGCGCAAATAAGTTTAAAGTCAATCAAAAAATAAAAGTAATCCCTAAAAACAAGAATCCTCTATTAAGAATAATAAATAACAAATATATTACTAAAATAGGCATTAACTTTATCCACATAATACCGGGTCAAATGGGCACAGAAATGTATTTTGATACTGGTCATTATAATGACAAAGGAGCAGCAGCGTTCTCATTAGAAATAGCTCAAATATTTAATAAAAAAAATATTAAATAAGCTATGTATTTTAACTCAGTAGTTTATATTTTCTTCCTTGCTTTCGTTTTCACAGTTTACTGGTGCCTTCAAAAGCGTGTCAAACTTCAAAACCTTCTTTTATTAATCAGCAGTTATTTCTTTTATAGCTTGTGGGATTATAGGTTTTTGAGTCTTATAATTCTAAGTTCTTTTGTAGATTTCTTTATTGGTCAAAAAATATCATTGACCGAAAAAAAAGCAAAAAAGAAATTCTATTTGTTCTTAAGCCTATTTGTCAACTTAGGTATGTTAGGTGTATTTAAATACTACGACTTCTTCGTTGACTCATTTAATGTTTTATTAGATTCTTTCAATCTTAACATAAATATCCAAACTTTAAATTTAATTCTACCTGTAGGGATTAGCTTCTACACATTCCAGACTTTAAGCTATACAATTGATATTTATTACGGTAAAATCAAACCAACGAAAAATTTTATAAACTTCTTTACATTTGTTTCATTCTTTCCGCAGCTGGTTGCAGGTCCCATCGAGAGAGCAAAATACTTCTTGCCCCAAATAGAGCTACCAAGAAAATTCAATCTTACATTGGCTAAGGATGGCCTCAAACAAATACTATGGGGATTATTCCAAAAGGTTGTTATCGCTGACAATTGTGCTGTTTATGTAGACAAAATATTCCAAAACTATCCTAATCATAATGGTTTTATTTTATTCTTAGGAGCTGTTTTATTTGCAATACAAATTTACTGCGACTTTGCTGGATATTCTTCTATAGCAATTGGCTCAGCTAAACTTCTTGGTATCAAACTCATGCAAAACTTTAAAATGCCATACTTCTCAAAAAATATCTCAGATTTTTGGAAACGATGGCACATTTCGTTGTCAACTTGGTTTAGAGATTATGTGTACATTCCTTTAGGCGGAAATCGAGTTGGGAAATCACTTCATATGAGAAATATCTTTGTAGTTTTTATAACGAGCGGATTGTGGCATGGTGCAAACTGGACATATCTGATGTGGGGATTTATTCATTTTTTATTGTTTATACCATCTACTCTATTAAGTTACTTTGATATAAAATTATCTAACAGTAAATTTACATCCCTCATGGTGTATATAAGCACTATGTTTTCAGTTATAATAGCATGGATATTTTTTCGCTCTGATACAATTACTGATGCATTTCAATATATTGGAAACATGATAATAATATCAGATAGGCCTTTTCAAGCTGTCATGCTTGACTATACTACTGATGTAATTGATTTGATAGTTATTATTATCTCTATTCTCGTCTTATTTACTTTTGAATTTATAAGTAATAATAAAGAACACGGTTTGAGTATATGTCCAAAAAACATCTTCCTGAGATGGAGTATTTATTTAGTTCTTTCCTTATTAGTTCTACAATATTTAAATGGGGACAATGCTTTTATTTACTTTCAATTTTAACTACTCTATATATTCAAGTAATTTTTCGTTAGTGAATAAATCATAAGGTATTGCATACTCAGAATATATTTTATAATGTTCAATATATTTAATTTCTTGTTTTCTTAATTTTTTAGTTTTCCGCATTGCTTTTTTAGCTTTTATCATTTCACCTATTGCTCTTTTTTGTACAAATCCATTGTAAATTACCTTAGATAAATGAGAATGGCTTTTAATATGTAGCGGAATCATTAATGCAGAAATTACTATTACTTTCAATATCAAATATTTCAAACAAACGGTTCTGTAAAGCAAAAGATATAAAAGAAGCGATAGTGTGAAAAATGAATTGATATTAAATCTATAATTTAAATAAAATACATCTACATTTTCCCCAAATTTATATATACTTAATATCAAACCAAAACCAAGATAGTAAATGAAAGAAAAATAAAATATTAAAGGATTGTTATCTCCTTCTTTGAAGCTTTTTAAAACATTTATTGAGGCAAAAACAGTTAAGAGAAAAGTAATAATAAAAAATATAAAACTTCCTGTATTATAAGTTTGTCTTAAGATCATAAAAGAAAAGCTCCAAAAATTTTCAAATATTTCGAAGAAATTTCCTAAGCTTAATGACGCTACATTTGTATCTAGTCTTGAATCAAGTCTTTGAACGTTAATAACAAATACTTTAAGCATAAAACAAACTGTGGCAAAACTAATTAATTGCAAGGAAAGTTTAATTCTAAGACATCTTTCTCCTAGGTTTTTATAATTAAGCAACAAATTTAAACAAATAGCTAATCCAAAAACTATAATGCCATCAAAAGCATTAAATGAAATCAAAAAACAAAATAAAATACTCAATAACAACTTGTCTTTATAAATAAAATAAAAACTCAACATGCATAGCATGGCAGTTAAGGGAACCGATGTTAACACAGCCCAATGGTTTGAAATATTGGGAATAAAAACAACACATAGTGAAGGAAATGAAAGAACTAGCTTATCTTTAGCATTTCCCAATAAATAAAATAAACTTCCAAAACCTAAAAAAGATAAAAGGGAAAAGAATTTTATATGGATGAAATTAATTTCACCTGTAAGGTAATAGTCAAAAATTGTTAATAATCTAATTGAAATTTTGGGATGCGGCCAATTGCTTATTGAAAAAAAATACTGTAATTTTTGGATTAAGTTTCCCTCTAAATAATTATGTGCGAATTGTTCAATCATGCATTTCGAATCATCTTTCATGAACGGATAATTTGACAAATAAAATCCAACTGAAAATAGATAATAAACGGTTAAGCTTAAAATAAGAACTAGAAATAAAACGTGTACAATCTTATTGTTCTTGACTTGCATCGCTAATTAATTAATTTTGAAGTTGGATAACTACTATGCACCAAAAGAGAATAGGTTCTATTACTTGCTGATAAACTCTTCTAATTCATAATAATAAAATCATCTCATTTCCATTTTTAAATAATATAGAATAGATTCTTCTACAATCTTACCCATAATATTTTTTGCAGTTTATGTTCCAAAGCATTTGGCCCAAAAGTCTACATGTTGATGTAAATGAATTTAGATCTTTTCAATTTCTTTTATGTTCGCAATAAATTTTTTCTTATTCCAAACCACAGTACCCCCATCCAGCCATGGTCTATTTTGCATCGTTTTCTTGAAATCATATGACCACCCATCAGGACTATCAATTTTTTTAACTAATACTTTGAATTTAATTGGTCTTGATTTTTGAAGTGGAAGATTCTCAGGATTATTGTCAATCCAATATTTAGTAAAAGCTTTAATTCCATTGCTCAATCGTGATTTTGTTACATTGGGAGAGTTAACCCTGAAGGTCCATTTCACCCAATTAAAACCATACAAATAATCATCTGGGTTTCCATTTTGATCTATAAGTGGCAAAAAATGTTCATCACTTTTATCATCTACGTAGACAACTGAAATAATATGGTTGTAATTTTTAAAGTGATTATCCATGAAGACTGCATGTGGACAGACTCCAAATAATTTTTTATAATATTTCGGGTATTTAAAAACTGTTTTAATAAGAAAATTGTCAGCAATAGAATTATAAAATCCTACTTTTGTTCTTAAGTTCTTTACTGGGCCAGAGTTATATATTGTGCCTAACTGAATTGTGAAAAAATAAATAAAAATTAATGTCAATCCGACCTCTTTTAATTTTAACAATGATAAACCATGGAAGATTTTTACATCATCTGAATTGATTAAATTGTTTTGTACAAGAGCTATTTCACAATTTTCTGCGTTACATCCTTGCCGCAATCTATTTTTAGATATTATTTTATAGACATAATTACCTAAAGATTTAATCCCAGGAAATGAAAAAATAATAAATAATGGGAAAAACAATACACTTGATTTAAAAATCTGAATGTAAGTTTCAAAACCATGAAAAACTTTTTTATTAGAATTAATTGAGTATATATTTCTGAGCAAAGTATTTTCATCTAAACTTTTTAATTCTTCTATTTTTGAAGCATATTCTTGGAGAGGTCTCCAAACAATAGCATTGAAGATATCAAAATGTTCGAATATAACTTTTGTTCTAATACACAAGGGGCAATTTTTGTCATAAAGGACAGTTAAATTTCTCTTTGATTTGAACAGCTTTGATAAATTATTCCAAATAGAATTGGGTACAAGTAATAACAATATAGCAATTTCACCTAAGCCAAACCAAGGTAATGGAAAACAAATAACAATTCCTAAATGCAAGCCAAAACCAATTAGGAAGAGAGGAACTCTAAACTTTTTAAACCAAAAAAGAAAAATAAAAATTAATTCAAAAGCTACAGTCAAATAACCTAATCCTTTAATTAAAACTTCGTTATTTAACAACCACAAGTTATCAGTTATTGATGCCATAGGCATTGAAGCTGGCAACCACATACCTAGTCCACTCATCCACATCTTAGAACTAAACTTAAAAAAAATTGACCCAAAGTAGATAAATGCGATTCCATGAAGAATAATCATCCAATAGTTCCAAACACTTACTTTATGGTTTATTTCAAATTGAATTTTAGTATTAACGTATTTTATTTTCAAAAACAGGTTATCTAAAGATAATCGATTAGATATTGGAATAAAAAAACATAAAAACCCTATACCCAAGTAGACATAAAACATGTGGTATTCAAAAGTATTAATCGTGCTTATAAAAACAAGGGAAAGAACATAATTTACTAAAAGACTTGCTCGAGTAAATAATCCTAGAATTATCATTAGACAAGAAATTTTCCACAAGCACAGAGGTATAGATAAATCAATATCAGAAATTACAATTGTACCATAGGGTCCATAGATAATATCTTTAAATTTTTCTAAATCACATATCTCAAAAAAAAGTACAGTGAAGAAGGCAATCCTGAAAATGGCTAATCCAATACTATCAATTTTTTTGTAAAGAAAATTAAACATATCGTGAAGAATATTATATTGAAGAAACTGAAATACAATGTGTATAAGGAATCCTTAATAGATTATTAAACTCACTCATCTTTACTTTAGAAAAATGCTTTCTAATTATCATCTCATAATTCTTAGTAGTTTTAATATTTCTCCCTCTATCAAAATCCATTAACAGTTTTGGTAGAATTTTTTGATTTGAAACTCTACAAGGATCCAGAGTTATGAATTTACCATCAAATTTCAATATTTCTTTTACATTATCTAATAAATCATTGATAACCGTATCATCTAGATGATGCAAAACTGCCAAACAAATAACATAATCGAATTTAGAGCTCATATTCAATTTAAAGTTTTTATCAATTTTTGAAGTTATAAACGTTCCTTTATTCAAGTACTTTGCCTTCGCTTTAGATATGTATTTACCATTTAAATCTATACCTGTATAATCAATATTATCTTCAAAATATTCTAATAATACGCCAGTTCCGCAACCTATATCTAATATTTTGCATCCTTCTTTAGGTTTAACAATTTCATTGACAAAATATTTATATAACGATCTACCCCCTAAAATATCAATAAAACCTTGATATACTTTTGAGTTTTCCAAAATTTGTCTTATTCCTGATTCAACATGACTCATTTAGATTAATGTTTATATGAAAAATTATAAATTTTATAATAATCTCTATCATCAATTAATTTGGGCTCAATTTCTAAATTATAATCATTATTCACTTTTCTAACAAAATAGCTGAGATATTTTTTTCTATGGTTAGGAACCATAAAACTAACACTATCTTTTTTCACCAAATCTAATTCAATATTTGAAATATCAAATCGATTATAATATTTGAATTTCGAAGGAGAATGTATACTTGGACCTAAAGCAAATATGTTATTAAAATTTATTTCAGAGTAGTTTTCAAATACGGAGAAATTTTTAAATACAGAAGGTACTCCCCATCTTAACAATAAGTGTTCATTATAATTTTCCTCTAGATATTTTAATTCTTTAAGTGCTTCTTCGTTTAGATCTAATCTATCTTTAGTTGCTAAAATAAAATAACCAATAACTATTAGAGAGATACTAATCAAAATTATTTTGTATTGCTGCTTTATTTGTGATTTTGGCTTGAAGTAAATAAAAATAGATATAAAGTACAAATAAAATGAGTTTATTACATGTAGAGGTGGAGGCTTATAAAAAACAGTTACAAAAAAGAATATAATAATACCAAATGAAACAATAATAAGATACTTCAATCCTAATAGTTTGCTTGAATAAAGCATTGAAATTAATAACAACAATAAGATTGAACACATTTGTAAGTTGGTGTATTTAGTAAAGTATTTATTGAGTAACTTTTTCACCTTTGCATTATTCATTACTAAAATTTCACTAATCGTCAATGGACTTTCAGTCTTGGATATTTCTGAAAGAACTAGATCAATTTTTTCAGAACTAAATTTGTTTTCATCGAGATAAAACCAACTTCTTAAAAGAATAAAATCAAGATTTGACCAACCAACAGAATTCAAAATTTTAACTCTTTCATGTTTTGTAAATTGATCTAAATATCCATATTCTGTCAATTGGGCCCTTTTGTAATTTAAATCTTGAAAATACTTATAACCTTGAAGTCGGTTGTAGATTGAGGAACTCATTACAACTAATAAAAAAAAAACAATTGAAATAGAAATTCTTATAATTTGTTTTTTATTTATATTTCTACACAGAAATAATAGAAAATAAGGGGCAAATAAAATACAGGCTAATTGAAATGAAGATGTCCGTATTAGAAATGAAAAACTAAGAAGAAAAAAAGAAATCAAATAAAGTGGTCTTTTATGAAAAAGTAAGAACAAACCAATAAAGCCAGAGAAAAAAGAAATTTTGGTAAATTGATATTGCCAGACAATATCAGATAAAAAGCCGATAACAAAAAATGTTAAAAATAGAAATCTAAAAATGGATGAATAATACTCTCGAGTTAAATAGACAACTGATGCGAAAGAAAAAATTATTGATATAGTTAATATAAAGGAGTGCCAAGGTATAATAGGACAAATTGTGTTTAAACTAATTAATAAACGGCCATAAAGCGAACTACTAAATATCAGGTAATCAGTAGGTTCTGGATAATAAACTTTACCCAAATAACCGAAAATAATACCCAAATCATCAACAGTTTCCCATAAAGGATTTTTTAACAGAAAGAGAATTATATAAACCCCTAAGCTAAAGCTTAAATCTTTAGCGAAGTTAATTTTATTTGTATCATCTATTTTTACAAAATACATCAAGGTGATTCAAATGAGCTTCAGTAATTTTTAATAAAACAGTTTTATTGTAAATTGTAAAAGTATTCCCGAATACATAGATAGGTTTATATAATTTGATTGAAAAAATCTTTTGAGCATTTAATAATAAATTTTATTTCTTCTTTAGTTAGTTCAAAATAAAATGGAAAACGCACCAATCCTTTTTCATACTTCATCGCATTGACTAATGCTTTTGCATCTGATAAGTTCTTTGATAAATAGTAAGGACTTTCATTCAAACTCAAATAGTGGAATACAGTATGTATATTTTGTTCTTTCATGTAGGAAATAAATTTCTGTCGAATTTTTAAATCATCAAAAACAAGGTAAAACATATGTGCATTGTTATGCGCAAAGCCAGGAATTTTAGGCAACTTAACCAGTTCATTTGGTAAAAACTCATTGAACCCTTCTAAATATTCATTCCAAATACTAATTCTTTGCGTTTGAATTACATCCAAATTTTCTAATTGAGCATAGAGAAAGGCTGCAGTTAACTCAGAAGGTAAGAAAGAAGAACCAATATCAACCCAACCATATTTATCAACTTCACCTCTAAAAAAAGCTGACCGATTTGTTCCTTTCTCCCATAT
>ENA-ORXM01001703-ORXM01001703.1-marine-metagenome-genome-assembly--contig:-NODE-1703-length-29276-cov-130.146615_pt1 | contig 29276 bp, 15 predicted proteins | sample MGYA00237867_ERZ511480 | MGnify/ENA primary metagenome ERZ511480 (study PRJEB26309, sample SAMN06266103) | marine metagenome | isolation source: Algal blade | place: United Kingdom:Sidmouth, United... | reverse complement strand
TTCAGCTTAGGACCTGATATTATTATCTGTGATCAGGATACCATAAGCATCAGTAGTCCAGTTACTGCACAAACTTACAAATGGAGCACTGGACAGATAGATCGCACCATTAGAGTCAACACAGCTGGAAGCTACAGTCTGGAAGTGAGCACTATCGATGGCTGCGTCAGTTCTGATACCATAGAAATCACGGTGGATACCGTCAGTGTAAATCTAGGACCCGATCAAGAAATCTGCCCGACTGATAGTCTTATCCTTAATGCTGCGATTAGCTCAGACACATATCTCTGGTCTGATGGTTCTATGGGAGATCAGCTGATCGTTAGAGATTCAGGTACTTACTGGATAGAGATAGAGACAACGCAATGTATAGCATCAGATACCATAGAGATCAGCATTGGATGGTGTGGCGAAGAGAGCATACCCGTAGACTCTACTATGCTGCCAATCGACAGTACCTTGACGCCAATAGATACGGGTGTGATTCCGGACCCAAATGAACCAGTCACTGAGATCAGGTGCGAAGTCTATGTCCCTAATGCCATCAGTATCTTTCCAGTAGTCAATCAACAAAACGAGCTGTTGCGGGTCTTAAGTAATTGTGATCTATCATATCAGCAACTTTTGCTTTATGACAGATGGGGTAATTTAGTCTATTGCGGTAATGCATCATCATTTTCTGCGCAAGCTTTGGGACTTAATCCTGGTGTCTACGTCGCAAAATTCAAATATCAATTTAATGGAGAAGAAGATGAACAAGAGAAGCTGCAGTCTATTCAGGTATTTTGAGGTTAACCAAAACGACCGTTTTTCTTTACCCTTTCACTCAAGTATCTAAAGGAATGAAGTTCATGTTTTTCATTGATGACCTTAAAAAAAATATTGATAACTTTAATAATTGGGCATTACAGAGATTTAATTTGGAAATACAATCAACTAACAAAACAGCGTGAAATAGGAAACGATACACAATTTTGGTGAGGTCGCTTTAATGTCTAATAAGCGATGATAAGATTGTCAAGAGAGTTTATATATAGTAAATGCAGCGATGTAGTGAATGTACCTTTTCCCACACGACTTCACATAGCTCAAAATCTGATAAACCAAAACGAATTACCTCAGTTACAATATTCACAAAAAACGCTCCTCAATGATCAACTACAGATCCCCTATCATATCGCTCCTTTAATAAATCTTTCATATAGAGGTTCACTTCCCATTGAGACGTGATAGGCAGCTGTGTATAAGGCATCTTGGTCATGTACGGAAATGGTCCAAATTCAGGTGTGATAGTCATCAAGACAGCTCCAGCTTTTTTTCGAAAGTCTATGATTTTATCCCACCAAAGCAGGTGCGTGTCCACAGTGGTCGACCACTCGGGTGTTCTCGGATCTGGAATTTGCGGCCCTTCAGAAAAACCAACTCGGGCATGTATATGATCTGATCGGCTAATGGCTATATCCACATGTTCCTGTTGGTCTTCTAATAAAGATTCGGAGACGCAGCACCAATGCGAAAAGTCAGCGGTGATGCGCATCCTTGGAAATTTTTCAAAATAAGCTGACATGCCGTTCGCGGTAAAACTGAATTTTCCCCGATGGGTCTCGTGCAAGATCTTAACACCTGTCTCTTCTCCTATCTGATTAGCTACATTAATGAATTGAACATTTTGATCAAAGCTGTAATGGTCCTTTCCAGTTTGGATATTGACAAACAATGGTTTTGACGAACAGGCATTTCTCAGATGAGCCTCGTAGGTCTTAATACTCTGCAGGAAATCACCTTCGATAACGCCTCCCCACAGCGCAATGATTTTTAATTGCAGCGCTTCTGCAGTTTTTTTAATTAAATCTTTCGCGACACTATCATAAGGCAAGATGATTTCTGCACCGTCATATCCGGCCTCCTTAATCTTATGCAGAAAAGGCACATAGCCTAAATGCTCGGAACCCCAATAGGGGCAAAAAAATTCTATTTCCATAATTATTCAGGCTATAATAAAACTACATTGACTCTTCATTGGCCTGCAACTTAAAGTCCAAGACATCTGGTCGCACAAATGGTTTTGAGAGGTCTTCCGTGCCTTTATAAGCATACGGATCAGTACCCGCTACCATAAATATATCTCTCAAGTCGTGAGTGAATTCTAAGCGGCCGTCTTGGTTCCAAGGGAGCATAGACTCCGCACTACTATAGTGTGACACTAAGGCCCGGCGAAAACGATTCTCGGTCTTATTCTTGAGTGACATGTGTAATAGGTAGCCATTAAAATATATGACGCTGCCTGACTTGACTTCCACTTTGAGATAATCGTCTTTAGTATAGGGTTCTAGATGAGCGCATTCTACATCTGCGAATTCCTCATTAGTGTTCTCTACCCTCTTCCTTATAAATCCATCTTTGTGAGAGCCAGGAATAACCCAAAGACAGCCATTTTCTTCGTCCGCATCTTCCAGTGCCAACCAAACGCCTATTAAGGATCTATCTCTAGTCGGTATAAAATATTCGTCTTGATGCCAAGCCTGACCTTTCTTGCCAGGAGCTTTCATAAAGAGCATTGTCTGAAGGCATTTTACGTTAGGACTAACAATTTGACTGAGTACGTCTGCTATTTTTTTATCGGACGCTGAGTCCTTTATCAGTGGTGATATTTTATGAGGAAAATGAATAGCAGCATATTTTTTCAATAGTTGTTCTTCAGTTAACTCATCATGATTCAGTCCTGCGCCTTCTACTTCTCCCCGCTTACCACTGACAATAGCCGTGGCCTCTTCCTTAAGGTCTTCAATGGATGCAGCATCAATAGTATTGGGTCCGATGAGATAACCCCATTCTTTATAAAAATCAATATTTTCTTGGGTGAGCTTACCCTGAATGACTGCGTTTTCTTTTTTCATAGTTATATATTTTGAGTGGCTTTTATTTACATTATTAATTATCTGAGCATCTTTCAGTTTTATCTAATTAGTTGTTTCTTGCCAAATCATTTCCATTTCTTCCAAACTTTTTCCCTTAGTCTCAGGTACGAATTTCCAGATAAAGATCAAGGCTAAAATACCCATGATACCATATACCCAGTAGGCAAATCCGTTATGAAATTTTTCAATGAGAAAGCTATTTTTATCCATAATGGGGAATGTCCAGGACACTATATAATTTGAAATCCACATGACGGCTACAGCAAGTGCCATGGCCTTACCCCGTATTTGGTTGGGGAATATTTCAGATACCAGTACCCATGTCACTGGTCCCCAGCTCATGGCAAAACTGGCCACATAGAGGACCATACAAAGCAAAGCGAATACACCTGTAGATTGTAAAAAGAAGAGCGTACCTAAGATGAACATAGAGCAGGCCATCCCAAAAGCTCCAATCATCATGAGCGGTCTTCTACCCATCTTATCTACAAAGTAGATGGCTACCACAGTGAAAATCAAATTTACGGCTCCTATAATTATGGTCTGTAATAATGCGGCATCAGTAACGGATCCCATACTTTTAAATATTTCGGGGGCGTAGTATAAGACTACATTAATTCCCACAAACTGCTGAAAAATACACAATAGCATACCTATAACAATAACTGGTACTCCATAGGATAAAAGTTTCCCTGAGCTCTGCCCTACAGTTTTCAATATCTCATTGCTAATTTCTTCCGCTTTTGCAGCCCCATTTACTTTAGTCAGTATCTCAAGAGCTTGTGTTGATTTGCCTCTGAGGATCAAGGACCTTGGAGTGTCAGGGACCATCAGTAACATCAATAAGAATAATGTTGCGGGAATCGTTTCGGAGGCGAACATCCAGCGCCATCCTACGGTATTCAGCCACATATCATCTCCTTGTCCAGCTATATAATAATTAACAAAGTAAACAACCAGCATTCCGAAAATAATCGCAAATTGATTCATTGAAACCAGTTGACCCCTTATCTTCGAGGGAGCTATCTCGGCAATGTAAAGCGGAGAAAGCATAGATGCCAAGCCCACTCCGATACCTCCGAGAATCCGATAAGCGATAAACACGTAAATTAAGTTGTGGTCTCCTTCGCCCAAAGGCTTAATGAGCATTTCGGGCATGGCTGAACCTAAAGCGGATAGTAGGAAGAGAAATGCTGCGAGTATCATCCCGTTTCTTCTTCCAAATCTTTTACTTACCCATCCTCCAATAATTCCTCCAATGATGCAGCCTATCAATGCGCTCGATACCAACATGCCCAATCGAGAATTAGCCGATGTCTCATCTAATCCGAATGGAAGTATAAAGAAACTTTCTAAAGCACCTACGGTTCCAGATATGACAGCAGTATCGTACCCAAATAAAAGCCCACCAAGCGTGGCGACCACTGTTAATTTAAGTAAGTAGGCATTTTTCATTGGTTTTGTCATGTGCTGCGATAGTTCGATTTTAAATCCAACTATCTACAATGTCTTAATAATTTCATGCTTCCCAAAAATCATTTGGGTCAATCTGGCGATATCCTATTTCTACTCGTAGCCTAATGCTTTCTTTTTAGTCATACCATGCTAATACCACATATAATCTTGATAGTCTTTCATCTTATAAATCTCGACACCCGCCAATAAAACAGCTCCTAGTCCGTGGGGGTCATTGAGTGGCCTTGGTCGATTGTAATAGTAACTAAGGTCTTGGCGTATATTAAAGCCTTCGCTGATGTTGGCGACTTTACCATCTGGTCTGATATTTCCAACGATTCCCCTCCATCCGTTTATAGCAATTGAAGAATATAGCTCGGGTATCCAGCCTTCATTTACTGCCTTAGCTACGCCATAAGTGAACATAGCGGTACCAGAAGTTTCTAAAAAAGAATCTGTTTTATCCAGTAGTTGTCGCCACATGCCATTAGCACTTTGATACCTTGACAATCCGACGATCTGCTCAAACAGAGCTTCCTTTACCTTTTCGCGACCTGGATAATTTTCAGGTATATATTCTAGTAGATCGCACTTTGCCACAATAGACCACCCATTAGCCCTGCCCCAGTGTGCTACGCCTGGTACCCCAAGCTGCTGGCAATAGGAATGCCAGTACAGGCCCTTATTTTTATCAAAAAGTATATCATGAAAGCCTAAAGTGTTTTTGATGGCATCGTCCCAGAAGGAGCTGTCTCCAGATTTTTCACCCATCCGTACTAAGAATGGGACACTCATATACACATCATCTGCCCAGAGCGTGGTATAACCTTTATAGTTCCTACAGAAGATTCCATTATCGGTTCTATCTTGCCCTGATCTCATCCATTCTGTCACTCGCTCCAGTCTTTTGGACCATCGCTTATCTTGCTTAAAGGCACTAGCCTCTATCAGGCTACCATCCATAGCCCCACAGTCATCTAAACGGTCTACCCTGAAATATTGATGATAATTAGGCGCATAGCTTTCGGGTTCAAAATCTTGGAATTGCTGCTCGAAAAATGGCAGATTATCAAATATAAAATCGAAGTTCTTCAGGACGTATTCTTTATAGCTTTCGTCCTCCAAAAGGGCTGACATTTTAAAAAAAGCGATGTTGTTTACGCCGTTCCAATATTTCCAATCTTCGTAGCCACTTTGTAACCAAATATCAGGACTCGCCTCTACACCATCCAATGACTGAATCACAGCTCCACTCTTACTATTCACGAAGGCATGAGAGGTATCAGCAATCATCCGGTCCGCCACTAATCTGATTACATGCTCGACTTCGCTCTTCTCATATAGAAAACTCATCTTTTTCTTTTTTAAATTATCGTAATTGTGCTATTGGAAATGGATTAATAGGGTCATCGTCGCCAGCCATGCCCCATATGAAATTATAAGCAGAGGTACCCGCGGCACAGTGTATGCTCCAGGGAGGCGATATGGCTATCTGATCATTCGCTACCCAAAGAACACGAGTCTCTGTCGGCTGACCCATAATATGGGCTGCTGCCTTTCCTTCAGGAATTTCAAAATAAAAATAGGCCTCCATGCGTAATTCATGAACATGGGCGGGCATCGTATTCCAGGCATTTCCAACTTCAGGCGCGGTAATGCCCATCATCAGCTGGCAAGTCTCAACAGTGTGGGGCACGATGTGCTGATACAATTTTCTCTTGTTTGATTCTGTGGTACTGCCCAGCTCGACAACAGGAGCATCTGAATTCCGAATTAATTTTGCTGGTAGCGATTTGTGGGCAATGCAGGCGTTCAGGTAAAATTTTGCGGGCTTTTGAGCATCTGAGCTCTCAAAATGTACCTCTTTACTCTCACTGCCCAGGTATAGCGCATCTTTATTATTTAAATTATACGCAGTGCCGTCGACCGTTACTTTTCCTTCACCGCCCACGTTAATGATACCCATTTCCTTTTTCTGCAAAAAATAGTCTGTCGCAAAAAAATCGATGGACTCCAGTGTCAGTTTCTCATCTACTGGCATGGCTCCCCCCATGATAAATCGATCATAATGAGAGTAAACAAGATTCACTTCATCTTTGGAGAACACCTTCTCTACTAAAAAGTCTTTTCGATTTCGCTGGGTGTCGTATGCCTTCGCATCTTCTGGATGGGCCGCATATCGGACTTCAAAATTTGTTTTCATATTGTCTGTAAGTTTCTAAGCTATGTTTCCATGCAATTTGAGGTTTTGGTCACTAAGCCACATGTAGAGATGTCTAAATGCCTATACTCTAAGTTGAAAAGTGCCAGATAGTATCTATCCTCCACGCGATGTAACATAGCGTTTCTTATTCGCATCATCTCGCATCACCGATGTGTTTTAAAGCAAGAAGTTTACCATAGCTGATCAGAAGCTATAGTAAAGAGCAACTACCCTGTCATCCATATCTTAATATATGACGCAGTCATATTTTACCACATGGATATACAGTGTAATACGTTTAATCAGTCTTCCTGAGAATAGTCGAGACTGCCTGTATCAATTATTTGCTGATTCTCTCGATATACGCTGAAGATGGTGCGCCCGTCAGCATTTTTATCAAATCGAAATTCATCTTCTTGCGATTCGAATCTTATGTCGAGAACACTTCTATCATCGTTCCAGCTGGTCACTGGCTTTTCAGATCCCAACATTGGGTACAGGAGGATTTTAAAGTTTGGTGCCACGGCCCTAGCTCTAATCGATAGACGTCTTACCTGTGTGTAGTTCCCATGCTTTGGGTCGTAGATGCTCATCGCTGTTTCGTCTAAGCCTTCACAGTCTAAGATACGCACCAACAATCTACGGTTACCCTGTTCCTCTCTTAGTATAATATCTTGTTCATGACCAACCCTTAGCGTCATATCCTCGATATAAATATCTTTAGGTAGTGCCATGAGCCATTCGTATAAATGAACGTTGCCATCTTTCTGGATATCATCTGCGATCAGCACATAGGGATGGTCGCCCCTGACTAAGCCTGCGGTGCGAAATGCACGTTTTACAGGATTATAGGATTTACGAATGATCCAAGAGTCTTCGCCATGCCACATTAATGGATTTCCATTTAAATAACCCTTATAGTAAGCCTCCACTTCAGGCGATGTGTCGTACTCCCAACCTTGCTTATCAAAGGATAGCAACTTATCCCTTATCCAATGAAAGTAGGGCTTGTCTAAGCGTGGGTCGTCAAGGTTCCACATATTCATTTCCTTTTGCCACTGCCAGTCATAGGCGTATTTCAGATCACTGACACCCACCGTAACTTCTTCGGTATCAAAGAAACCGATCCATCGTGAAAAGCTAGGAAAATAGCCCTGACCAATGCCGTCAATTAGGATGACAGAGTGATCGCTGGAGGATATGAGTCTGGAGTCTTCTCTAGTCCATAATCGACCCAATGCCGCAAGGTCAAAGCTTCCCCTATCAGGATGGTCGTGCGAAGCAAAACGCGTATCAGTTCTGGCATCAAACTGCAGTTGTGTCTCCCATTTTCCCCAACCTGTCTTAGTAGACATCGAACCTCGCTCTTTGTCAAAAAATGAATTTGTAAGGTTTAAGGCCTTTCCAAAATCATACTCAATAAAGTTTTCATCTCTGTCCTGAGTAGGATCTTCTGTACACAAGAGCATAAGTTCCATAAAGTAGTCTTTCATATAATTACCCTTCAAAGCAGTCTCATTTCCACGGTCTACCGTGTCAGCATTATCCGATGTCTGAAGATTGACTCGATTGGCACGCAGGTTTCTAAATACATAATCGACCTTAGCATCTTGCGGATAGAAGTATTTATGAACCATGAGTGGCTCGGTACTTGGTTCAGAAAAGCCGACATCGCCTCTGGATACCCACTCACCTCCATAGGGTTGGAGCCTATACAGATACCAGTCGATCTGATTTCGATAATGTGGGTGTGTGAAAAGCACATCGCCTCTGTTGGCAGCAGCGATCATAAAAATACTCAGGTGGGTCATTCCGCCGGAGTGGTAACCGATACTTTCCTTAGACATCCCTTTCTTGCTGATACCATAATCAAGAAATGAGCGGGCCACATCCACCGACCTTTTGTATATTCTATCATCATATCCTTCTTCACCTTCGATAGCTAATGCATAAAGTGGAAAATACATCTCTCCGCCAATGTGGTTCCAATTGGCCCAATGAGCCGGCAGTTCCATACCTAAATTATATTTACCATAAGTGATTTTTGAAAGTAAGCTTCTAACTGTAGATCGTTGATCGGCATTCATATAATTATAATTCCAATCATAAGTAAGCGGTATAGCAGCGTTCAACCAGCCAAACAATCTATGGCCATACTTCCACCAAACATTATTGTCCGGGTCCTTATTTACCGCGTCCATCATGGGTGCTAAATACTCGGCATACCCAGTGAGCGCTTCTGCCACCTTTTCACCCTCTATGATATCATCATTTATCAGCGCAAGCCAAGCTTTAAGCATCAAGCTAACTCTGAACGCATCGCGGTGGTGCCACTTGGATCCGTCAACTAGTGCCGGATTACTCCACGACTTTTCTATTCTTACAAAATCCTTTTTCCTACAGGCCTCAAATATTTCATATTCTCTGGTGCCAGGTTTGTCAATGCCTTTAGCAATTTCTTTAATGACATGTCTTAATACTTGTTGCCCAGATTTAGACTTACGAAGCTGTTTTTTTATTCTTGGAATATCGGAGGATGCGAACAGAATTCTAGGATGTTCACCAACTTCGGGTACATGAAAAAGACGCTCTTTGACAAAGCCAGTGGTGTCGTAAACGACGTCTATTTTGGGTGATGGTCTTCTCTTCGGAAAATCATTATTTAAAATCTGTTCGGCAGTATATTCTTGATCATAGTCGAGATGGCTTACCAGCTCTGGTTGATGGACTTTACAACCCACAAAAGTCACTAATACTATTAGGCAAACGCAAATATTAGTCTTTGTAGGATTCATGCCGAATAGTATCATTTAGTAAAAGCCATATTGATACTGGAAAATTTGGGTACGTTAACTTCTTTCGAATTTAGAAGGTAATTGTTATCCAAAACGGACTTTCTTTCCACCCCATTTTCTTCCCATATACGGACTGTAGCATCTAAGTTAGTGGGGTTAGCGATCCGGACGCGTAATCGCTTGGGAGTATCCTCTATGATCTCAACTTCTATACTATCAAAGGCAATTACCTCTGAGGTAGCCGTACAGATATAAACTCCTGGAATTTGCGTATAGCTTAGCATTAGGGCGGTCTCTGCCCAAGTAGTTCCGACAAAAATTTCGCCGATGCCCTCGTTCCAATCAGTGGTACTGATACGTTCGCTCATCCAACCATCCTTCGCATCCAAAATTTTTCGGGTAGGTACGGATAAGCATTGCGGTATGGCGTGTGTAATGTCAGCAAGCAACTCCGCATAAAACATATCGCCTGTAGATCTAAATAGTTTCAGCAGCGCCAGACCGCTATGAGTGCATATGCCTGGGGAGCCGTGAGTATTTTGAGTATTGGCCCATACCGCCCCGATAGAATGCATACCCAGCTTACCGAAAGTAGAATCTTTAGGAAATTTATAATTATAGGCGATTACCCATGTAGCGAATTGTCTGGCGGCCTCAGCGGCGGCCACTTCCCATTTCTCATCCTGCGTCGCCTCGTACAGGGTATAATATGATTCAACTAATCCATAAGCAGATTCACTATCGAAATTTTGTAAGGCATCGCCTGGTCCTCCACAGGATATTCCCATCTTAGTAAAGTTCTCATAGTAATAATCCGCGACCTCGATGGCAGCAGACAAATAATCTGGACGTTCAAAATATCGGGAAGCCAATACCAATCCTGCAGGCAATATACCCGCCGATGAAGAACCCCCAACTTGAATTTCGCCCGTATTCGCGTCAATAAATTGGCCGATCTGACGATTGGCATCCCATAACTTTACGAAGGCATCGCATACCGTCTTCACCCCTGCTTCCCACTTTTTATCCACGGGGATTTTCTTAGCCTCCATTAGTGACAATTGTTGCACGATGTAAAATATCGCATCGGCACTTTTTCTTGTCAACAGCCAATCCTTAGTGTGAAACTTTCGCTTGTCTCCGCCAAACCAATGGGTCCCTCCCTCATTAAATCCATAAAAAAAGCCAGCTGGAGTGATGCTGTTTGGGAAAAACCAATCAAAATTTTTGATGACCAAATTTTGGGCCTCTTTATCTCCTGAATGCAGCAGGGGGTAAGTAGATATCATACCTCCTGTCCATCCTGTTTGAAAATCCTGAAGAAAGTTTTCGCGCATACCTACGGAGAAATAGCCGTTCTCGCCAAGGTCCACCCAGTTATCTCTTTTAAATTTATTTGCTACAGTCGTATACGCTTGGGATAAGGGCAGCACATTATTGTAAGACCCATCTGGGCTCAGCTCTTTTCGCACTTCGGCGAATTTGTCAAACAAGTCTTGCACCTTGTCCGCTGAAAAGGAATACACTTTGAACTTGAAGTTGACGACATCGCCCGCTTTAAAGTTAGCCGGCTTATCATCTGAGGGACTTAAATTGTCATTAGCGAAATATTGATGTCTTTGTCTTACTAATGGTGAAGTAATTAAAATTTCCGCTGATGTTCTCCCTCGCAGTTCTTCTATCTCCAAGCCGAAATCTCCATGTGCATTACCTTGCTCTGTCAAGAGCATAAAGCCAACATTCTGAATGGAATCATAGTATGAAATCGATGGTGAGGTGGTGGCTCCGCTACGTAACTGTACTCTAGACGTCCCGTCTGTATGGTTCAGGCGAGGTACGTCGGACAGCAGTATGGGCACGTCTGGGCCTATATCTCTCGGGTCAAGCAATTTAGGAGAATATCTAATTCTTCTATACTCATATTTATTTCCATTATAAAGAGCACCCGGCATTAGCACAAAGTTAGAATCGTGCCATGAGTCGTTTTTAAAAAGTATACTGATACTACTCTGATCTAAATGGCCCTCAAGACACTCCAAGCGCACTTCGTATTCGTAGATGCCCGCTGTAGGATCGTTCTCAATTAGATCTACAGATATTTTCCATCGTGTGGAGCCATATAACAGCTCATTCTCCCCATCAAAGACAAAATCTCTCTGAGCTACGAGTTGATTGTATTTTTGATAGTCATATTGATGAAAGCGTATAGAGAAGGGCAGCTCCGCGCTTTGCGTATTTGCTGCGACAGAACAAAATATAGCCATAGCAAAAGCGATAAGCTTTGCAACTGGAATCTTGTTTATGGCTTGCTTGTCATTTATTCTCTTCTTGTATTCGATCATGGCTGCATATCGTAAATTATAAGATATATGTCTCTACATTTAATTGATTAGTCTACTCTATCGTCTGCATAATTTATCATATAATAATGAATAAAGTGAATGAACAACATATATATTACTTACTGAAAAGTTTATTTAGAGCGTCATAAATAGCTACTTCTCCTTTAAGAAAAGACTGCTTAGTATGATGCTTTTCAGCACTGCTGAAATAATATATAATCAGGTAAGTTCTACCATAGTTGTGGACTACATAGAGATTCGAAAAAATAGGCTTACTACCATCCAAATCTAGGGAGCACACGCGCTCTGATATTAATTACTATTGACTACCCGTCAATATACTTGACTTACTTTATTTCCTTCTAAAGCATAGACTGCGAGTTTAGTTGTTTTTGCGATGGTAATCTTCTTCCCAAAGCAACTCATCTTACCTCCTACTTCTGCGTAGGGTTCTATCGGCATGATCGTGATATAAAATCGCTTATCGGATGCTGTAGGAATGATGTTTACAAAGGCACCCTCTAATCCGGTACAAGAGTTTTTCAACTTTAATTTTAAGACTTCATCTAAGGTTTCAGCCGTTGATCCATCCAAGCAAAACTCGGATTTTACATCCAGATCTATTGGTTCGCCATCTATGGTGAATTGTGGTAGTGTGCCTCCAAAATATAACTTGGCGCCGTTCTTATTTAGCTGGCTGAGTAGCTTCGCCGATTTTGCTGAAATAATTTTATTATCCGGTATAATGACGGACTCATAAGTCTTACCTTCAATCGTCAGTTTATTACCAGTGATGGTCGCATCGGTCAGCATCTCGGACGATATCACATCAAGCTGAATACCCTTAGCTGCCAAGCCACCTATAAGTTTCAGTATTTTGGTTTCGCTTTTCGATCCTAATATGGGTGCTACCGAGAAGTAAGTCTCTACAGGATAGACTAAGGCGACATCGCCAAGTGGCAGTTTAAAGCCTGTAATAGCTTCTACATCCTTAGCCGTTTTGACCATGTCAGGTACTACATCCCAAGTATTATGATCAGGATAACCTGGTCCAAAATTACGATCGGCATATAAAGTACCCGTATATCCATAACAGTGGTTAATCCAATTAGCGGAGAATGCAGCAATGAGCTCTGCCCAGTACAATGGCACTTCGTCTTCGTAGTTGACACCCCATTGGTTGATATGAGCTTTTTTGGTCTTAGAGTAGCGAGCCAAGCTTTTAGCCAATACTAAATAAGATACCTTCAAATACTTTTCTTCCGTATCTCCAATAAAATAATCTTCAAAGCGACCATCGTCTGTGTAGCCGCCATCTGTAGTATGTATGCCTTTCCACATACTTCCAGAGCCATGAAACATGTCATCAGACACTATATTATGCCAGGTATGATGGACTCCCATTTTGATAGGGCCCCATAATTCTTCTGATATGTCCCAGCTCTCTTTTTCAGAACCATACACTTGGTCCATCAATAAATTAAAATAGTCGTTTCGAATTTTAAACTGGGCATGGTCGTCCATTTCCAAAATGAGCGCGTAAAGTTTTTCTTTAAGATCGTAATTATATTTAGCAATAAATTTTTTGTAGATATCGTCGGAAATCGCAAATTTTCCGAACGTAAAATAATAGCCTGGCTCGTCCCAGACAATGCCATCCACATCTACATCATTTTCCTTATATTCTCGAAGAAGGTCTTGAAAGGAATCATTGTGCTCTTTAGAATCATAGGCATACATATTCGTCATAAATCTAGGAAATGCAACAACGTACCAATCCCCTTCGATAAGATCGGTTTTGCCGAATACTTCCACATTACTGGCGCTTCTATTGATAAAAAAATGGTGGTCATCAGTGATATCTCTTATTGATGAGGTGACTACCTTACCATCCTCACGCTGATAGGCAAATACCTTATCGACTTTTATAGGATTAAACCATAAGCCTACCTCAGTATGTATGTGGGTATCTCGCCGCTGAGGATACTGGAATTTTAGATTGTACCTGCCCCCTACGATTTTGGTCTCATTTAGTTTGTATCGTTCTGGGGTGCTATCACCAGGAAAGCCTTCGTATTTATTCACTGGCGTAAAGTATTCTGCTATGGGCATTAACATCTCAGCACCAAAGCCAGTCTGGCTGACGATATGAGTCGCCCCAAAGCGAGGGTCAAGGCCTAAGGTAAGGTGTATGCCCCTATCCTTGCATAATTTACTTATGATGCGTGAAGCATTTATGACTGCCTCGTCAAAAATGTGATAACGCGATGCGCGCAGCATGACGTAGACGCCTTCGAATCCTACTTCTACGATATCATTAAATTCGCTTTCTAATATTTCAGGATTCTCTATTTGTTTGTCTTGCAACAGCCAAAACATTGGGAAGTCTGTACGAGACACTTTATCTTCAGCAGGCTGTGCAGTCAGAGACGATAATATGGTAACAAATAAATAGAATGTAAATAGCTTAGTTTTCATAAATGTTATGTCTAGTTAGCGCTCTTATCGCTTATAATAGTTATCAGTTTAATTTTCCAATCTGCACACAATCACGTTTGCGCCGCGCTTATCTTTAAAAGATACTTATCCCATTTTTTTCGTAGTGAAGTATAGGGACCTCATGCTCCGAAGAAAAGGTAAAAGTATCTATATCATCAGCCACCTGTATCTCTAAAATACCTGTCTTCTTATTCCAATTAGTAAGTGGTAGATCATCTCCTGATCTATGAGGGAAAAGTAGTATTTTAAAATCTGGATGAACACTTCTACTTGGTATCACCAATCTCTTATCCACACCAAATGATCTGCCTCTCTTACCTTCATAAGTGTCAAATTTCTCTATAATTTCCATTCGTATTGATGGGTTGGAATTATAGTCTTCTGGTAGATTCATGTCTATGACTCTAATCAATAACATAGGTGTACCATCTTCAATAGCTTTCGTTTTTATATTAAATCCTTGCTTGATATAATCTATTTTTTTCTGATTACATAGTAGGATATCGTTGCCTTCTATCGTATACGTAGACAAGTCTGGCTCTAACATCATAAGCCATTCGTACAGATTTTCAGACTCATCTTTTTGAATATCGTCAGCTATTAAGACGTATGGATGGGGACCTTTCACCATTCCGATAGTGCGGTACGCGTGTCGTACAGGCGTATTCGTTTTGCGATAGGGCCAGCCGGATTCACCTCCCCATATTTTTGGATTGCCCTCATCGAAGTCTTTAAAAAATTCGACCACGTGCGGTAGTGTATCTCTTTGTAAATTGGCGTTCGTTGAATCTGCTTTAAACTCGATGACCTCACTACGAAATTTTTTTCCATAATAAGTTCCATCTGCAAGTCGAGGGTCGCTCGTCTTCCAGTCTACAAACAAGTCTCGCACCCAAGAATAATGATAAGCATGTGAAAGATCAAAGCTGGCAAAAGTAGCTTCTTTAGTATCTTTATAAGCTATCCATTTGGCTGGTAGTGCCGATTGGCCTTTACCATCGACTAACACCGTATTGTGATATTTACTTTCTATAGACCTAAAGCCATCTGGTGACCACATCCTTCCATGGGAGGCAAATGAAAATGAACCACGATCAGCGTGTTCATGAGATATGACTACACCATCTTTTCTGGCTTCAACTTGGAGGCTTGCCGCCTCTTCGGACCATTCATTTCTAACGACAAGCGTCCCACGTGCTGAGTCTATAAATGTTAAGTCTTTATTTTCCGTGGCAAGTTGTCGATAAAAAGTATCACTTGATTCTGTATTTCCATCAGTGGCAGATATCATCGAGACCAGCAAGTTTTGCTTTAATTCCAATTTATTCTTTTGATTTTCTTGCAGACTATTTGTCCATAGAAAATCAACTTGTGCATCATCAGGATAAAAGTATTTCATCATCTGCATCTGGGTCAGCGTTGGACCAGATACGCCACCGTCACCATGACTATTCCATCGATTGCCATATGGTACTAAGGTATATAGGTACCAGTCTTTCATTGCTTTATAATGCGGATGAGTGTAAAGATTGTCGCCGCGCCTGGCCATAGCTAGCATAGCGGGAGCTCCCCAATAAAAGCCAAAGCCAGTATATCCTACGGCTTCAGTAGCCACTCCTTTTTTACTTATGCCATAAGTAAGATAATCAGTTAAGACTTCAACACTTTTTGTATAGACTCTGTCATCATATCCTTTCTCACCTTCTATGGCGAGTGCACTAAGGACTAAAGAATTCCCAACCATGACCCAGTTCCAATGACGAAAGTGCGGGGGAATTTCCATGCCTACCGTAATCTTACCGTAGGTAGAAAAAGCGATCAGGTCACGGACATAGTTCTGCTGCTCTCTATTCATATGATTGAACAGAAAGTCATATCCATAGGCAATGAATTGATAATCCATAGCTTCCTTAATACCTGATAGCCAGATGTTGTCTGGATGGAGTGTTTGTTCATAAGCGCTCTCTACCTTAGGCTTAGCTAAGCGCGTGTAATGATAGAATGCTTGCGCCAAAAATGCAGCTCGCTCGTCGTGGTTATGTATGACTGCATCGAAGGCATCGAGTACTATTTCATATATAAAATAGGGTTGATAATGGCCTACAAGTCCATTAGGTTTATATTTCGCATCAAGTATAGTCTTGGCGGATTTAAGGTCTCCATCGTGCAGATGATGCAATAAGTCATATTCCCAGTTGTGTGGTATATAAAGACATTGCGTTCGTTTGTGGAGATTGAGTAACAGGGCTTGACCTGTTTTTGTTATACGTAGACGTGAACGGATGTCAGATATATCAGCTGGTCCAAATAATATGCGAGGATGGACGCCGTATGCAGGCGCCGTGGTTAAGCGCTCAGCGGCAAAGCCAGCAGTATCAGAAGTAAAGTCTATTGAATTGGCATATGGCGGCCAGGTCCAAGAGTTATTTAAGATAGATTCAGCCGTGGGTGATCCATATTTGTCAACTTGCTGCGCAGTCAATATAAAACTTGCACTAGCACAAATTAAGGTGAAGGATAGAGTTATTATCCTTATTCCCTTGGATAAATTTATCAACAGTTTTATTTATAGTTTATAGCCAGATCAGAATAATCTAAATGTAAGCTATTCCTCTATGGAGGAATGGCTTATCATTTAGCTTTAATAGCTATTATTAATATAGGTGTCAACAATGATTTTGACGATCAAAATAATAAATAATATCGTCATACTTGTCTTAGCTCCTACTGTTGCACTATTCGATGAAGTTAGTTTCAGAGCCTGGCATTTTTGCATACATTTCTGAGTAAGGAGCCTCGATCGGAGCAATCGCATTACCTTGCTGATCAACGCGATTTCCATCGATCGGCTTTTGCATACCTACTAAATAGAAGACACGATCACCGTGTTCTGTTGCCATCTCTTTAATACGTTCGATTTCAATATCAGCTTCAGTCAACGTACCTTCGAACTCTCCGATTCCAGCTCTATTTCGTACTACATTGATATCGGCTGTGGCTCCACCTAAGTCACCATTGGCTAACCTTAAGGAAGCTCGTGATAGATGCAGTTCAGCAAGTCTAATCAGTGGGATCTGTGCGTGCCAGCCTACAGTAGCGCGGTAGTATTTATCTACCCATATGGCGTTCTCTTTCTGTTGTGGATATTGCTGCTCATATTCATTTGGCGGGAAAGCTTCTTTATCAGTAGATACATTACCTTTCAGAAACCAATACAGCTGTTGATATCTGAGGTCTGAAAGTGCCTCATCTGTAGGCTCTTTAGTCTCTGAGTCCATCCAGCCAATCTTCTCTGATGCGTCATGGGAAAGGTACATTGTAGATGCCCATGAATGAATAAAGTCATCGCCTCTGCCACCATTATTCGCTCTATAATTACCGATCTTAGTCATTCGAGCAGTCAATTTAGGAGAAAAATTCGCTGAGATAGTCTGTGCTCTTTCCCAGATGACCTCATTGGCTGTTATACCTTCCTCAAAATTTCTGTTCCACGCAACTATCGGCTCTTCGCTGAGGTTAAAAGGTCCATTTTCTATGACATAATTTATCTCATTGAGGGCGTCAGCTTCGTTACCCATCAACCAATGCAGACGGTACAGCATTGCCGCTGCAGAATAAGTGGAAGCTTTACCAGGCACAGCATAGTCTGCTGGAATCATTTCCTTAGCCTTTGAAAAATCATCAATCATCTGAGCGTAGATTTCCTCTACAGTTCCAATCTTTGGATTTCTAATGGCTTCCTTGGATTCTTCAAACTTAGTTTTCAAAGGAATAGTCGCAGTGCTGTTATTACCATTCTGGTCATAAGGAGGTACGAAGAAGCGTGACAATATATAATAAGTGTAGGCACGCATATGGTACAGTTCGCCCATTTGTCTTTTGAGGATTTCCCTATCTGCACTACTTATATTAGGAAATGGGTCTTCACCTGCTTCCTGCTTCTCCTCTAAGAATGTAAGTGGCGCATTGGTAGATGTGACCGTTCTGTATAACGCCGCCCATGCCTTCTCATCTTCACTTCCGGTAGTCTCATAATCGAATTTTCTGGGGAACCAGAAGATGGCACTATGCTCTAATCTATCAGGAATATGATCTGAAATGTCAGATGCTACGAAATCCCGAAAAGCGACCATCGCCTGAGCGTCTGTCCAGTTATCTGAATAGAATAAACCTTTATAGGTATCATTTACAGAAAACTCAATATCGTCCACCGTATTCCATGGATTAACTGTGGGTCTTTCTGCTGCGAAGAATTCTTCATCGTTACATCCAATACTGAATACCAGCAGTAATGATGCAAACAAGGCGCATCTAAAAAATGGCACTGACTTTTGTTTATTTCTGTGTTTCATAATTATAATTTTTTCTTTTTAAAATCTTATATCTAATCCCATGCTTACAATTTTGGATTGAGGTAGTTCTCTTCCATTAAATTGAATGCCTCTGAAATTACTGTTGTTTAAGAGGGTCATTTCTGGATCGTATCCCGAAAAGCCCGTTATCGTAAGCAGGTTGGTAGCACTCACATACACTCTGGCATTACTTAAGAGCAAATTCTCACATATGTCTGGAGGTAATGTGTACCCTAAGGATACATTACGAAGCCTTAAATAATCCGCTTTCTCTAAAAATTGAGTATTATATCCTGTATTTCCAACAAAAATCTGAGCAGTACTCGGGTTACCTTCTCCATCATACTCGTAGCGCTGCGCTGCTGTCAGTTGAGGATATTTTGCAATGTCTCCGGGCTGCTTCCATGAATTTTCTAACAGGTCCGAGAACACATTATTAGAACCGTCTCTTGGAAAAGCCGCTGCCATTGCAAATCTATTATAGATATAATTACCTCCTTGAAAATAAATATCTACGCCCAAATCGACATTTTTAAAATTGAAGGTATTATTAAAACCTCCGAACCATTTGGGTAACGCATTCTTTCCTAAGATAGGTATTTTATGGGACCTTGCGTTATTTTCCGAAGCTGGAATTACATTTCCAGTAAATTCGAACACACCTTCACTCTCTACCTTTTCAAGATCAACTTCTTGAATCATGGGTATGCCTCTCTCGGGGTCAACACCGGCATATTCCGCCATAAAATACGTGCCTATAGGTAGGCCTCTTTTCGTAAAGGTCAATATTTCTCTTATGCCATCACCTGATGCATCAATCTCTGGAGAGATACTCTTTACTTCATTCCTGTTAGTACTAAAGTTAAAACCGACGTTCCATCTAAAATCTGATTTGTTAACTACGTAACCATTTATGTCAAACTCAATTCCAGAATTTACCATGTCGCCCACATTGTCCCATATGCTATTATTTCCAAAGTCACCATTATTGTTGGGTATACCTGCTGACGCTGGTAAGGTCACCTCTAAAAGTAAGCTAAGTATGTCTTGCTGATAATATGCGAGTGATCCATTAATCCTATCTTGAAATAAGCCATAGTCTATACCGATGTCTAAGTTATTGAGCTTCTCCCAAGTGACATCTCTGTTACCTATAACACTCACGTTAAGCGAAGGTTGTTCTGCGTAGAGTCGTGAACCAGTATTAAGGTTGAATCGACTATCAATGATACCACCTGGTATATTACCATTACCTGTCTGCCCGTAGCTTCCCCGAAGTTTGAGTAAAGAAAAAATATTGTCACCAAAGAAAGCCTCTTCAGAGATAATCCATCCAGCAGAAAAGGAGTAAAAGCTACCATATCTATTTTCAGGAGCAAATTGTGAATAACCTTCTCGAGTGAAACTGGCTCCTAATAGGTACTTCCCGTCATACTTATAATTTACCCTCGAGAAATAGCTCAATCTGTTCGATTCGCTTAGGGGATCTAAGAATGACCTGGCTTGCACGTTAGTCCCTGGCGTATTCACTTCTTGGAAATTACCTACTAGATTATTACCTCCAACAAAGATGCGATGAGTGGCTTGAGATTGACGTTCGTGACCCAACACGATATTAACATCGTGTCTATCAAAATTTCTATCCCACGTCGAATAGACGTTGAATAATTGGGTTCTACCAGTATTTTTACTTTCTGCACCTACATTTCCCAGCGCATTTCCACTAGGTATAATGTCTTTAGAAGTCCAATTGGTCTGATGTCCTTCTGAGAAACTAGGGCTAAATTCTGTTTTCACAGATAGTCCTGGTACGGCGCCTATGTTTAACTCTGCAAATATGTTACCAGTCACCTGTACTGTCTTGCCGTTAGATCTACTCAGATCGGAGTCAATATTAGCCAATGGATTATTACCAGTCTGACCATTCCAATATCCACTTGCATTTTCGGAGTCTGATACTCTCACCCATGGTGGTGATGTCGATCCGCCCCATGCATTTAAGAAATTCCTTTCGGAAGATTTTCCAAAAAGTCTGACTCCGTAAGATAGTGGTCCCTTATTGAAAGTCATATTTAGCCTTCCTGCTAATTGGGAAAAGTCTGAATTCAGTAGCACCCCTTTATCATTTCTGTACCATACTGAAGAGTAAATGTTGGATCCCTCTGTCTTTTGCGACGCCGAGAAGCTAAGGTCTTGAAACGATCCTGTCTGAGTCAGTAAGGAAGGCCAGTCAGAATTAATTCCCTCAGCTTCAGCCCTTGAGATTGGATCGTTATTTTCCCATCTGGGGTCTATGACCTGCGTTTGCGGATCAAATACTTGTCCAGAATTAGCATAGGCCTGATCCATAATATCAAAGTAGGTATCTGTATCCGCTAATCCGATATCCGTATTCGTCCAATTAGAGATACCACTATTGACTGACAGACTGAATTGAGGTTCTGAAGAGTTAGCCGATTTAGTCGTTATTATGATGACACCATTAGAACCTCTCGCACCATATATAGCAGTAGCGGAGGCATCTTTAAGTACTTCAATGGAAGCAATGTCATTTGGATTAAGTGAGTTAATCCCGATGCCTACGACTCCATCTACTACGAATAGTGGGCTGGTACCAGAAGAAATAGAGCTGATTCCCCTTACCTTGACCTGCACAGCCGAACCTGGCGCACCTCCTGCCGAGACTATTTGGAGGCCAGGAGCTTTTCCTTGTAGACCTTCTACGAAGTTTCCACCTGACATCTGCGAACTGGAAAGATCATCACCATCTACCTTAGAGATGGAGCCTATGACGTCCCGCTTCTTAACTGTGCCGTAGCCCGTCACGACTATTTCGTCAAGTGCTGTGGCATCCTGCTGCATAGTTATATCTATCGTACTATTACTACCCACAGGAACTTCCTGAGATACGTACCCAATATAACTGAAAATGAGAATAGCGTCTTGATCTTCGACTTCAACGGAATATTGTCCATCAAAATTGGTCATGGTGCCCGAGTTAGTGCCTTGGACGATCACATTTACGCCTGGCAGACTGATGCCATCGTCTGTAACAGTACCTTCTATAATCTTCTGGCTAAAAAGATAAGGTGCTGCACTTAGCGCCATAAATAGTAGGCATAGTGTCCTTTTGTAAGATATTTGCTGTAGTAGCTGATTCATGCTTTATAAATTTAGTATTTGTTGAGTAGATAGTCAAAGCCGCCTCAAAAAGAATTGCTACAAAAATTCACAATTGACATATTATTAAGGTGGCAACTAAAATTCATTATATTTTGCAATTTGAGACGATATCCATTGTATCAAATGCTTTTCCCGATGTTGCAAATATGGCTTATATGCCTGTAAAACCCCTTTATTCAACCTACGGCATGAACTTTACATCATATTACGAAGCTTGAAGCATTTATAAGGCTTACTATTAACTCACGTTCGAAAAATACTAATTTGCACACCAGATGATACATAGGTATATGGATAAAACGAGAAATAATCTTTCTGAAAATGTCGATATTGTAAAACCTCTAATCGGAAGCCTACTACTGATTTCCATAGTACTCATAAGCTCACTGATCATACTATCAATCTGCAGCATTCTGTAGATGGGCAAAGTTTATATGATATATAGAGGTCCTGTATTAGTCATGTTTATATGTCTATTACATTGTATCGTACACTCTCAAGCTGCGATCAATGACAATGCCATGACTAAAGGATTGGTATTCGAGAATTTTTTCACCAATAATGGTCTACCTGACAATAGGATACGAAGTATATATCAAAGTGAAAAAGGATACTTGTGGATAGGTACTATGAATGGCCTTTCTCGATACGACGGTTATACATTCAAACAATATTCTAAGCGAAAAAATGGAGAAGGAATTTCTGGAAACTGGGTGTATGCGATTGCAGAAGACTCTACTGAAAATGTATGGATAGGGACAACAGAAGGTCTTAGTAAGATAATTACATCGACAGGTAAAACCGTTGATTATCTATCATCAGAACATCTGACTCATAAAGAGATCAGAGCACTACACATTGATGATAAACAGCAGGTCTGGATAGGTACAAAATTTGGCTTAAGTATATATAATATAGAGACAGGGAGCATACATAAGTTTGATTCTAAACCTTTCAACAATACCATCAACTCCATTATTCAGGACCATGACGGCCGCATTTGGATGACCTGTGAGTCGGGTTTGATTTACTTCGACACAGTAGGGTTTGATTACTCTTATATTCCGCTTGAAGTAAAAAGTAACCCCTATGGCGACAAGATGTGGGATATATATCCTATTGAAGATGAAATCTGGGTCGGTACAGGTGGCGATGGCATCTTACGCATTGGTTCTGATTCAACTGTATCCGATGGCAATAGACTTGAAAGACTAAGGCCTAAGAAAATCATCGACAATGTCGAGGTTTTCGATATTGCTCAGGATGCTAAAGGAGCTATATGGCTGGCTACAGGCAGCGGGCTTGGTCGTGTGACGGAGCTTACGGATACGCCCAAAGTAGAATTCTATAACCATCAGGATAATAATAGATATAGTATAAGTAATGACAAACTATATAAACTCTATTTCGATTCCTCAATGAACCTCTGGGTGGGAAGCGATATGGGGCTCAACGTGCTCTTAAATAAGAATTTAAATTTTCAAAATTATAATTTTGACCAGAATATCATAAAAGACGCAGTCAGAGGTATCACTTCTTTAGAAGATAATAGCTTAGTATTTACTACAAGTTCAAAAGGTGTATACAATATAGGAGTCAATGACCAGGGTGGTAGTCAGATTTTATTTCGTGAAAATAGAAAGAGAATCAACTATGGTAGGTCAATCACTAGCCGCGATGAAATTGTATTCGTGGGTACTTTAGATGGAGTATTAATTAAAGACCTTAGCTCTGGCAGGGAATCTCACATTCTTCCGAGTAAGAATATTTTTAGCATAGCTAAAGATTCTATTGAGTCTCTAATATACATCGGTGCTAGCGACGGACTGTACACTTACGATTTAAAAAAATCAAGGCTTGTTTCGGATGAGCCTGAGATTAGCGGCTTTGCCCGATCTTTACATTTCTCCCGAGATGGCAGCTTGTGGATAGGTATAGATGGTCCTGAAATATACTACAAGCAGAGAGGATACGATGAATTTGTGCAATTAGACATACCAAGTGATTTTCATGGCTTTGAAATCAATGGTTTTGGAATAGATCGATCTGATAATCTTTGGATCGGCACTCAGAGTGGTCTCAATAAATTATCCAAAGGCGAAGGAGGAATACTGTCATGCGAATTTATAGATGATAATAATGGCCTAATAGATAAATCCGTAAATGGCTTGGTCATAGATATCGACGATAATGTCTGGGTTAGCACCATCAAAGGAATAACTAAATACAATCCTGAGCGCAACAGTTACGAGTATTTTCTGCCCAATCTAATATTCAGCCCTTCCAGCTTTTACAAGCAAAATGACAACTCCTTCTTATTTGGCCATGCTGAAGGTTTAGTACAATTCGATCCTGTAAAAATCGTAAGCGGCACCAATCCGCCTAACCTTCAGATCACAGCCCTACATGTATCTAATAGAAAAGTAGCTATCGGTGAGGAGATAAACGGTGATATTATTTTAGAGAATAATATCGAGAATACTGAAAAGGTAGTGCTCAATCACAACAATAACATCTTCACGATTGAGTATGCTGACCTCAATGGTAATTTTGACGAAAATAGACAGTATGCTTATAAATTAGAGGGCTTTGATGAAGATTGGACTTATAATAGAAGAAACCAGCATACAGCAAAATATACCAATCTTGATCCAGGCAATTATACTCTGCAGATAAAAGCCACAGATGAGAAAGGTGTCGAGCAGATTAAGCAGCTATCTATTGAAGTACTCTCACCACCATGGAAAAGTTGGTGGGCTATTCTCTTATATATTTTAATCCTCAATGGCATCATATTCGCCTTCGTCAGGTTTCGAGTAGAAAATATCAAAAAAGAAAATCAGCTGGTGCTGGAAAAGCAGGAAAAAGAGCAGATAAAAAATCTCAATAATCAGCGACTGCAATTTTTCACAAATATATCACACGAATTTCGAACTCCTGTAACGCTAATTGCAGGTCCTATTAAGGATATTGTCAATGATACCTCTGTCAGTGTAGAGCTTAGACAAAAGGCAAAGATAATTAAGAAGAATAGCGATAAGTTAATCTACTTAATAGATGAATTGATCACCTTCAGGGAGCTCGAGAAAGGCTACCTGACATTAAAACCACAGGCTCTAAATATATTGCAATTCGCCCAAGAAACCGTAGAAAATTTTCAGCTCTTCGCTGAAAAAAAAGAAGTTGTCGTCACTTGCCATAGTTTACTTAAAAACAATGTGATAATGGCGGATCCTCTACAGCTCTACAAGGTCATTAATAACTTGGTAGCCAATGCATTAAAATTTTGCCCCTCTAATAGCGTGGTAGACATTACTGTATCCCGATTAGCTCAAAAAGAGCTTTCCGAAGAGCAGCTTGCCATCGATAGCACATGGATCTCTATTGCAGTGAGCGATCAGGGTGGCGGTATTCCAAAAGCACATATTGCACATATATTCGATAGATTTTATATTGGGGATGGCATTAATGTGGGTACTGGAATTGGGCTATCGCTCGCTAAAGAAATCGTGGAATTGCATAAAGGAACTATCAAAGTAGAAAGCGAGTCCAGAAATACTAAGTTCACCGTCATGTTACCACGGGGCAAGCCTGAGGATGTAACTGACCCAGTGTTAGAAAGTGCGTCCATCTATCATCAAACTCTGAAACCAGAGGCTCTATTAATAGCAGAATCAGTAGATATAGAAGATACCTATGGCAAGACCTTCGGTGACTTTGATAAAAAGAAAGTACTCTTAGTGGATGATAATAGTGAGTTGTTAGAATATCTACATATGCTCTTGAAGCAAGAATATATTATTACCCTGGCGTCAAATGGTGAAGCTGCCTTAGAATCTGTCAACAAGAGTAGACCCGATCTCATCGTATGCGATGTGCTTATGCCAAAAATGGATGGATTTACCTTTTGTGGTATAATCAAAGAAAATCCTAAGACTGCAAATATTCCGATACTTCTGCTTACCGCAAAAACTATGGCGGAGAGCAAGATTAAAGGTTTATCGCTCGGTGCCAATGCATACTTGGATAAACCTTTTGACCCTGATATTTTAAAGGCCCGCATAAATTCTATTTTAGATAACAGAAATCGCTTGCTAAAGAGCATAAGCCAAAGCCAAAATTTTGAATTTTCTAAACTAGATCGTAACCCCTTGGACGAGCGCTTCTTGCAGGATGTCATCGACCATATAAATAAGAATATAGAGAACGATGAATTCAGTGTAGAAGAATTAAGTGATATCATGGCTATGAGCAGAAGCAATTTATTTAGAAAGCTGAAGCAGCTGACGAAAATGAGCCCCGTCGAATTCATCTACTACATTAGGTTACAAAAAGCAGTACAGTATTTATTGGAGCGAAAATATAGTATGTCGGAGATTGCGTGGAAGGTTGGTTTCAAAAACCCATCAAGCTTTAGCAAATCATTTAAAAAACAGTATGGGAAATCTCCCAGCGAATATTTAAGTGATCGAATAAAGAATTAGCCGTGATTAGGGACTTAGATGGCCTATCTCAACTAGAGGTTGCAACATCTCGATGTATCTAAAATTTTACTATTCGCTTTATTACGTTTTGGTTAGTGATCAATAATTCGTTCGCGGCCTTTTTAAATTATCTAATATGTTCGGTTTAAGTATAATTGATATTTCCGTTATCGTAGTCTATTTTGTTATTATCATTGGTATTGGTGTAAGATCTATGCTGAGGATAAAAAATCAGGAAGACTTTTTTCTCGGCGGTCGGAAATTTGGAAAGGTGATTCAGATTTTCGCGACGTTTGGTCAGGCTACCAGCGCGGATACGGGTCCATCAGTCGGTACAGCCACTTATAATAATGGAGCGGCTGGTGTATGGGCCAACCTTCTGATGCTTTTCAGCACGCCGTTATTCTGGTTCATCGGACCATGGTATCGCAGGATGCGTTTCACCACGCTAGCTGATTTCTACACCGAGCGATTTACGAGTAAAGGCCTTGGGATGATCTATGCGATCATGTCTAGTATTGGGCTGGGGATACTTCTTTCGTTGGGATTCATCACCATTATTAAGACCGTGTCGGTCATGACACCGAAAACCTACGATGAATTTTCCATCGAAGAAAAAAACGAGTATCAATTAGCCGAGCGGATGTACCAATTAGAGGATAAAGACTTCGAACTACTCAACTCGGCAGAGTTAGATGAGCTCACCCACCTGAGACAATTACAGCCTGAAAAATCTTTTTCACATATTAATAAATATTGGCTGGTGCTACTCATTGTACTCATCGTAGGGGGTTATTCTATGATGGGCGGATTGGAGGCTGCGTTCTTGAGCGACCTTATACAGGGCGTTTTTATCATTCTTCTCTCCATTATGCTTGTCCCATTCGCCATTATGGAGATAAATCGGGTATATGGTGGAACGGGGATCATGAACGCTTTGACCAATATGCACAACAGCTTGCCAGAAAGCTTTTTTGAAATTTTCGGTTCTCCCTATTCATTGGATTTTACTTGGTACTACATAGCGGCGCTTTCCATTATGGCCATCATAAATACCTGTGCCCAGGCAAATACCTTCGTGACACCCAGTGCTGCAAAGAATGAATATTCGGCACGTGTAGGACTTACCTTTGGCTCATACCTCAAGAGGGTCACTACAGTGCTGTGGGGATTCACTGCACTGCTAATCGTATTTCTATACGCTAAGGACATTACAGACCCTGATAAACTTTGGGGTTTGGCTTCATTTAAACTTCTTGGCTCTGTCAATCTAGGTCTTGTTGGACTCATGATTGCTAGCTTGATGGCAGCATTAATGTCTACGGCTGCCACGCTGATGATTACTACCTCCGCGCTGCTCACTAATAATATCTATCGTCATTATTATCCTAATAAAAATGAAAAACATTATGTCAGAATAGGTCGAATTCTGGGAAGCTTGGTTATCGTTGCCGCAGCGGCTATCACTTTGTTAAACGATAATTTATTTCAGATCATGAAATTGTGGTGGGAGTTCGGCGTTATATTTTCTGCTGGTTTCTGGATGGGTATTCTTTGGAGGAAAACAAATCGTCTATCCGTGAAAGTATCAATTATCTCGACCTTCTTACTATTCTTTGGCGTGCCTTTATTAATTAATGTGATCAATCCATCTATCAAGCAGGACAGTGACCTTCTTAAAACAACGGGAGAACGCTTCGAAGTGCGTAAGTATGAGGCAAGAGAGGTAGACGTAGAGCAGCGGGAGTTAGAAATAGCCGACTGGGTAGCTAATCCAGAAGGTATCAGACCATTAGCTCTTCGACAAGGAGAAGGGTTCGAGAAAAAATTTAAATTACCCAGTAAATCAATCTTCTGGAGCACGGGCATAATGATAGACGAAAATGGAGATCCAGAAGGCACCGGCATGCTCAATCTCGAATTACTCCTATTGGATGCATTGGGTGTGGATCTTGAAAATAATACTTATTCTATGAATGAGACATTGCGTATTATTATACGCATGAGTTTTCCTTTCTTACTGATTATATTTATCAGTTATTTTTTTCCTAAGAAAGATGACGAAGAAGCTAATATTGATAGATTTTATGCTAAGATGAAAACCCCCGTGGGCGAAACTAGAGAATTAGACACGAGAAATCTGGCTATGGCTTACGCAGATCCTACTCTTCACGACCATACTAAGCTCTTTGGTCCACATTCCAATTGGGAGTTTACCAAATGGGACAAAACTGATAAGTTCGGATTTTTAGCGGCATGCGCATTTGTTGCCTTTGTTTTATGGTTATTATATTTCTTGGTAAATCTGGGTGGATAGGAATATCAATATGGTAGCAGTTGCGATGCTAAATATTGATAGCTTGCTTCATGTTCAAAAATATTAAACCCACTCAATAGTAACATATTGGCTATGTGGGCATATTCAGGAGTAAACATTTGACGCCGCGGGGTAATATCTTAATAGCCCGGTGCGAAATATGGAAAGAGGTAGTAGATAGGGGTTTCGGTTAATAAACTTTGGTAAAAATCATGACAACCAAGTCTTACAGTGACCCCATTTTTCTTTGAGAATTAAATAGGCATATTTAGAAGTAATCAAAGTGAGGTGTAATATCTTGGTAGCCCAGAACGAAGTGCTGGGAAAAATAGTAGAGAGAGGCTTTAGTTGGCGAGATTATCATGACAACCAAATTTTTCTATGACCCCGTTTTTTTTTAGAATTAATTAGGGGTATTTAATTAATACTTGTGTTCCGACTTGATTAAAGCATCAGGATCTTCTTAACATCCCGAGGTAAATCGCTCGTCTCTATCCCCACATTAGGGGTATTCAGAAGTAAAGCATAAACACAATTTCTTTTGATGCAAAGCTAACTTGCACTCGCCGTGCGGACCTTACTGCCCACCCGTACTCAGTGGTACGGTTCCTTCTTTATCATAGATACATTTAGAACCTATGATTTCCGACCTTGTCGGAACCATTCAGTCTTAATTGCAAAAAAAGTAAGCAAAAATGCTATGCCAGCTAATGCCAACCCACCCGAGG
>ENA-ORXM01001702-ORXM01001702.1-marine-metagenome-genome-assembly--contig:-NODE-1702-length-29283-cov-3.651989_pt1 | contig 29283 bp, 25 predicted proteins | sample MGYA00237867_ERZ511480 | MGnify/ENA primary metagenome ERZ511480 (study PRJEB26309, sample SAMN06266103) | marine metagenome | isolation source: Algal blade | place: United Kingdom:Sidmouth, United... | reverse complement strand
CGTCGTAGATCAGGACCTTCCCGCCCGGACCCGGCTCGTCCCAGAGGATGTCCCAGGCGCTCGTCGCGAGCTCGTTGCCCTCCTCGAGCACCGTCACCTCGGGCAGGCCGCCGGTGGCGACGACGACGACGTCGGGCTCGAGTGCCAGCACCTCGTCCGCCTCGGCGAAGCTGTTGAAGCGGAAGAGCACGTCGCGCTCGGCGCAGCGCGCCATGCGCCAGTCGACGCTGCCGATCATCTCAGCGCGGCGCGGGCTGCGCGCCGTGAGAAGGACTTGTCCGCCGGGATCGGGTGCGGCCTCGAACACGGTCACCTCGTGGCCCCGTTCGGCCGCGACCCGGGCCGCTTCCAGCCCTCCGGGCCCCGCCCCCACGACGACGACGCGTCGACGCCTCTCTGCAAGTGGAATCACGTGCGGCAGCGTCAGCTCGCGTCCGGTCGCGGCGTTGTGGATGCAGAGCGCCGCCCCGCCGGCATAGATCCGGTCGAGACAGTACGTCGCGCCGACGCAGGGACGGATGTCCTGCTCCCGCCCTTCGGCGATCTTTCGTACGATGTGCGGCTCGGCGATGTGGGCACGTGTCATGCCGACCATGTCGAGCTTGCCCGTGGCCACCGCGTGACGCGCCGTGGCCACGTCCGGGATGCGGGCGGCGTGGAAGGTGGGAAGCCCGATCTCGGTGCGAATCCTTCCCGCGAAATCCAGATGCGGCGCGCTTCTCATCCCCTGTACCGGGATCACATCGGTCAGCGTCGCGTCGGTATCGACGCGGCCGCGGATGACGTTCAGGAAGTCGACCGTACCGCTCGCCTTCAGCGCGTGACCGATGGCGAGACCGTCCGCCTCGCTGATGCCTCCCGGCTGCCGATCGTCGGCGGTGTAGCGCACGCCGACGATGAATTCGTCGCCGACCCGTTCGCGGATCGCCGCGAGCACCTCGAGCGGAAAGCGCATTCGCTCCTCGATGCTCGCCCCGCCCCAGGGTGGCCCGAGCCGGTTGAGGTGCCCCGACCAGAAGGCGTCCATCAGGTGCCCGTACGCCTCGAGCTCGATGCCGTCGAGTCCGGCCACCCGCATCCGCTCGGCGGCATCGGCGTAGTCGGCGATGACCCGCGCGATGTCCCAGTCCTCCGTGACCTTCGGGAACGCACGGTGCGCGGGCTCCCGTTCGGGACCCGGCGCGAGCGTCGGCAACCAGTCACCCCAGTCCCAGCGCGATCGCCAGCCGAGATGGGTGAGCTGGATCATGACCGCGCAGCCGTGGGCGTGACAGGCGTCGCTCAGCTCGGCCATCCACGGCACCACCTCGTCGCGGTAGGCGAGCACGTTGTTGAACGCCGGCGGGCTGTCGCGGCTGACCAGCGCGGAGCCCGCCGTCATCGTCAGCGCGATCCCGCCCTTCGCCCGCTCCTCGTGATAGGCGCGATAGCGCGCCTTCGGCATACCCTCCTCCGGATAGGCCGGCTCGTGACTGGTCGTCATGATCCGGTTCTTCAGCGTCAGGTGCTTCAGCGCGTAGGGCTGGAGCAGGGGATCCCGGTCGTTTCTGTCGGTCTCAGTACCAGGCATCGGGAAGCTCGGCCTTGCGGCGGGTGACATGATCGCGAAGCGCTTCCTCGATACCCGGATCGATCGGCGGTGCCTCGTAGTCGGCGAGCAACGTGTTCCAGCGCTCGAAGGCACGGCGCGCCGTGTCCTTCGCGCCGCGCTCCTCCCAGCTCTCGACGTTCTCGCTGTCGGACAGCGTCGCGTCGTAGTAGGCCGTCGTGTAGTTGGCCATCGTGTGGGCGCAGCCGAGGAAGTGCCCCGCGGGCTCCACCTCGGCGTAGGCGTCACGGGCGAGCGCGTTGTCGTCGACCGCGAGCCCGCCGAGCATCACCGCGTAGGCGCCGAGCCGGTCGGCGTCGAGCACGAGCTTCTCGAACCCGGTGCAGAGACCGCCCTCGAGCCAGCCGGCGGCGTGCAGCACGAAGTTCGCCCCACCGAGCGCGGTCGAGAACATCGAGTCGGCGCTCTCGGCGGCGGCCTGCGCGTCGGTGATCTTCGACGCCGTCAGCGATCCTCCGCAGCGCAGCGGCACGCCGAGACGGCGGGCGAGCTGACCGACGACGAGGTTCGACATCACCGGCTCCGGCATGCCGAAGGTCGGTGCGCCGCTCTTGAGGCTCATCGACGAGAGAAAGCTGCCGAGCACGAACGGCGCACCGGGCCGCACGAGCTGCGTGAAGGCGCAGACCATCATGCCCTCAGCCAGCGCCTGAGCGATCGAGGCCGCGGTCGTCACCGGCCCCATCGCGCCGCCGAGGATGAAGGGCGCGGCGATCAGCCCCTGACCGGCGCCGCAGTAGACCTGCGCGGCCTCGGTCACGACCTTGTCGACGAGTAGCGGCGAGTTGGTGTTGACGTTACCGAGGATCACGCAGTGCTCGTCCACGAAGCGCTCGCCGAACACTAGCCGCATCATCGCCACGGAGTCTTCGGCGCGGCTGCGCTCGGTGATGGCGCCGAGGCAGGGCTTGTCGCTGCAGGTGAGATGCAGGTACTGCATGTCCAAGTGGCGTTTGGAGACCGGTACGTCGCAAGGCTCGCAGGTAACGAAGCCCGAGTGGTGCAGCGACGGCAGGCGGTAGACGAGCTTGACGAGTTTCTCGAAGTCGTCGATCGAGCCGTAGCGGCGATCGCCGTCGAGGTCTCGTACGAACGGCGCGCCGTAGACCGGTGCGAACACCTGGTGCATCCCGCCGATGACGACGTTCCTCGCGGGGTTTCTCGCGTGCTGGACGAACTCGGCGGGGGCCGTGGCGCAGAGCTCGCGGGCGGCGCCCTTGGGCAAGCGCACCCGCGTGCCGCGCACGTCGGCGCCGCCGCGGCGCCAGAGCTCGAGCGCGACGGGGTCGTCCCGGAACTCGATGCCGATCTCCTCGATCAGCCAGTCGGCCTGCTCCTCGATGCGGACCAGCGACTCCTCGTCGAGCATGTCGTAGTGGGGGATGCGCCGGGTGACGTAAGCCGGAGCCTCGGGCCGCGGCGGTCGGCGGGACCTGCCGCGGCGCGTCGGACGGGAGCTACTCGTCGTCATGCTCGTTCGCCCCGCGCCCGTGGAGAGGCAAGCGGTCCTGCGATCTTCGGTGCGCTCATGATTTCGATGCAGGCCTCGTGGCGGATCGATTCGGATGAAAGTGTAATGACACGCCCGTGCCGTGTGACCCTCCTAGACTCTCGGCCCTTGCACCAGCGTACGTCATGGCCGAAACGGGGGGGCGCAGATCGGTTCGCCGCGTCGCCCGTTTCTCTTCGAAGCGGCAGCGCGCATCGGCTCGTTGACCGTGGCCACGGCCGAGATCGGCGTTTCGCAGCCGGCGCTCGGCCAGCACGTCCACCGGCGCGGACGGAGGCGCGGCACTCCGGGAAGGGCGACAGGCGCGGTAGCGTCGGCTCGGCGAGTGGCCATGGGTCTCGCCGAGGCCGTCGGTATCGGGTGGACGGAACGTCGGTGGTGCCGAACGTGTCGAGACGCGACGCGACGGCGACGATGCGCGACGCTCGCGATGCGTGCACCGCCGCTCGTGGCAGACTGAGGCGACTGCCGCTGCCTCTTCCGTCCGCGCGAGCGCGAGTACATCACGATGACCGAGAATCCGCCGAAGCGCCCGAAGATCGCGGTGAGCCTCGCCGACGCCTCGCGCGAGGTACACCGCGCCGCGACGGATCTCCACCACCTGAACATCGGCCCCGGCGAGGCGCTCGCCGAGAGCTGGCGTCAGGCCGGACTCGATCTGCCGGACATCCCCGCGATGCGCCGTTATCGCATCGACCGTGTCCGCGCGCAGATGGCGAAGATGGGCTATGCCGGAGCCCTCCTGATGGACCCGATGAACATCCGCTACGCGACCGACAGCACCAACATGCAGGTGTGGGTGATGCACAACGCGGCGCGGTATTGCTGGGTCGGTATCGACGGCTCGTGCATCGTATGGGAGTTCAACGAGTGCGAGTTCCTCGACGCCCACAATCCCGCCGTCACCGAGACGCGCCCGGCGATCGGGTCGAGTTACTTCATCGCCGGACCCCGTTGGGCCGAACAGGCGAACCGCTTCGCCGACGAGATCGTCGATGTCGTCGAGGAGCACGCTGGTAGAGGCGCGCGGATCGCCGTCGATCAGTGTCACCCGATCGGCTACGGACGCTTCGCCGACGCCGGGATCGAGGTCGGCAACGGTCAGGAGATGATGGAGCTCGCGCGGGTGATCAAGGGTTCGGAGGAGATCCGCGCGATGCGCTGTGCCGTGCACGCCTGCCAGGCGTCGATGCGCGAGATGCAGGAAGCGCTGGCGCCCGGCATGACCGAACGCGAGGTCTGGTCGATCCTACACGCGGGGAACATCCGTCGAGCGGGCGAGTGGATCGAGACACAGATCCTCGCCTCCGGCCCGCGCACCAACCCTTGGATGCAGGAGGCGAGCGCGCGGGTGATCGAGGCGGGGGATCTGCTCGCCTACGACACCGATCTCGTCGGTGCCTACGGGATGATGGTGGACATCTCGCGCACCTGGCTCGTCGGCGACGGTCGGCCGAGTGCCGCACAGGCCTCCAGCCACGCCCTTGCGCTCGAGCAGATCGAGCGCAATACCGAGCTGCTGCGCCCGGGCGCGACTTTCCGGGAGTTGACCTTCGACGCCTGGTCGCCGCCGCACGAGCGCTATCGCCGCTACTGCTGTCAGTTCCACGGCGTCGGTCAGTGTGACGAGTTCCCCGAGATCTACTGGCCCGAGCAGTGGGAGGATTGGGGCTACGATGGCGAGCTCGAGGCGGGCATGGTGCTGACGGTGGAGAGCTACGTGGGGCCGCGCGCGGGCGGGGAGGGCGTGAAGCTGGAGAATCAGGTGCTGGTCACCGACCAGGGTCCGGAACTGCTCACCGGGTTGCCGCTCGCCCTCTGAGGGGCTTGTCTCCACGAGCGCCGGTGACGCTCAAGACGATATAGGGGGGCGTGTGTCTTCGGCGATCCAACCGCTGTCCTCGGTCTCCTGCCAACGCACCTCGAGCGACTCCGGCAGCGCCGCGCTCTCGAGCAGCGCGCGCAGCCTCCGGTAGCTCGCCTCCTCGCCCAGATGGGTCAGGTCACCGGTGACGATGAGACGCTCGGCGTCGGCTTGGTACTCGGCGACGTGGGCGAGCGCTCGTTGCAGACGAGGGGCGGGATCGGAGCCGAGGATCGACTCGGGGTGGACATGGATGTCCGATACGTGCACGAGCCTCATGGTCTGCCTCGCCGCCGGCCCGCCGCGGGCGTCGATGCCGGGGCGATCGCCGTCACGTCCGGATCAGCCGACGCTTCGAGTCGACATGCGCTCGACCGGTGCACGCGGAATGGGGTCCGCCGGGCCGTCGGATCTCGTCGCAGAGATCGGTCCGCGAACCGTTAGTCACACTGTCCGGCAGCAAGGTTCGTGAACCCCGAAGCGTCCGTTCGAAACAAGCGATGCAACGATCGCGCACCGTTCTCACACCGTCTCGTGCGGGACACGCTTGTAGGCTGAAAGCCCGCGGTAGCGCGATTCGAGCGGTCTCGGCGAGCCGCCACGGCTGTGCGAGAACGCGGTCGCGACGGGGGCGAACGCGTGCTGTGGGGTCGGAAGCCGCTTGATCTGGGGTCAGACGAGACTTATGGTCGTCTCGTGCGTCGCCGGAGCGTGTCGCTCGGACGGATCGAGCACGGCACGGGCGTCGGGCCGCGACGGTACACCGACTCTTCACATGCCCGAGGGGCGTCACGACATGCGCTCCCCTCATGCTGTTGCCACGTGTTCGACGTGCCGTCCGGCAGGCGATGAGCGACGGGCACGTCGCCGACATTGATCATTATTGATCATCAAGGCTATTCACTCGGGAGGTATCGTATCGATGAGGGCACTTGCTGCCACGTTCGCGTTGACGAGCTCGGTGATCTCGGCGGTCCCCGCTTCGGCGACCAAGGCCGCCGAGGTGGAACCTCGGGCGGAGCCGGCCGAGTTCGCCCTCGCCGAACGGATCGGCGACAAGGTCGAGGAGGACAGCACGATCGAGCTGTACGTGTCGTTCCACGATCTCTCCAGTCCCCTGGTGGCGACCGTTCTCGAAGGGGTCGAGCGCGGGGTGCGAGTGGATGACGCCGATGCACGCTTGATCGGCCCTCCCCATCCGGACGCCGAGCTGCAGAGCGAGCAGCTCGAGCTCGTGCTCGGGCGCGCCGACGGCATCGCCGTGTCCCCGGGCAGCGCACCGGCGCTCGTGCCGGTGATCGATCGCGCGATCGAGATGGGGGTTCCCGTCGTCACGTTCGGCAGCGACAGCCCGGCGAGCGCGCGACTCGCCTTCGTCGGCGAGGATCTGGTCGAGTCCGGTCGCGTGGCTGGACGACTTCTGGCCGATGCGCTCGGGAACGAGGGCCGTGTGTTGCTCACCACGAGCGACGCCGCGGCGACGTGGTCACGTGAGCGGGAACGCGGGGCGCGGGAGGTGTTCGCGACCCTGACGGGCATCGATATCGCACACACGCTCGATGCCGGCAGCGAGCGGGGGGCGATGGACGCCGCCATCGACGAGGCGATGCGTGTGCACGGCGACATCGACGGGGTGCTCGCGCTCGGTTGCTGCACGACGCCCGCCGTCGGAAGTTGGGTACGGAGGCACGACGCGGCCGACCGCGTGCATGTGGTCGGCTTCGAGCTCCTCGAGCAAACCATCGAGTTGGTCGCCGATGGGGCGATCGACGCCACCGTTGCGCCGGCGCACGAGCGGCAGGCGCTCGAGGCGGTGACGCTACTGGGACGCGCTGTCGACGGCAAGCCGATACGCGATCTGGATACCGGCGTGACCGTTTATACGACCGAGGACATCTACGACGGGCTGTAGGCGTGTGCCGTCGGTTCGATGAGTTCCCGCCCCCGCCACGGGACGCCCCTCACGACACCGAGCGCGGCGACGGTGTTGCAAACCGCTCGCCGGACACCGGCCCCTTATCGAGCTGCACCCCGAAAGGCGTGAACAGCGGAGGATGTGAAGGGGCTGGCAGGGAAGATCGCGGGTCGGGCGGCGTCGGTGGCGCTGGCGGGGCCGCGACGGGCGAGCGGAACTCCACCATCGCTCGCGCCGCACGCCGCGCCGCCGAGAGTCGCGAACGAGTGATCCCGACGGCTTCGAGCGCGACGACTACCCGTCGCCGCGGCCGAATCTCCGGCACGGCCGACCCACGACCCCCGGGCGCAGCGCGAATACCGCGCCCTCATGCGGGTGTGCTGCGAGATGAGCCTCGTCGAGCCCGAATCGCGACGAGGTGACATAGAGCGTGTCGAGTGACGGCCCGCCGAAGCAGCACGAGGTCGGTGAGTGACACGGCAGCTCGACCACGCGATCGACGCTGCCGTCCGCCCGATGGCGAACCAGACAGGCGCCGCCGCCGACGCGGCAGTTCCAGAGCCCTCCCTCGGCGTCGACGCAAGAGCCGTCCGGCGCTCCGCGCTCGAAGCCCTTGGAGAACGTCCGCCGATCGCTCAGCGAATCTTTCTCGACGCGGTAGGCGTACAGCGCGTTCGCCAGCGTGTCGGCGGAGACGAATCGACCGTCCGGCAACCAGGCGCAGGTGTTGGCCAGTCCGATCGTCGGCTCGACCAGCGCGATCACCTCGCCGTCGGGTCGGATGCGGTAGAGCGCGCCACTCACCCGGTCCATCTCCCGAGGACTGCCGTCGTCCTCGAGATTGTCCTGCATGGTGCCGACCCAGTAGTCGCCGTCCGGACCGACCACACCCTCGTTCAGACGGTTGTCGGGCCGGTCCGGCTCGGGACGCGCGAGCGGCTCGAACGCGCTCTCGAGATCCCAGAGCACGACGTCGCGGCGCAAACCCACGACCGCGCCTCCGTCTTCGCGTAGACCGACCGAGGTGACGAACTCGGGGGTCGAGCGCGTCTCGAGGCGGTCTTCCGAGGGGTGCCAACGGTGGATGCGACACCCGACGATGTCGACCCACATCAAGCACTGCCGCCGTTCGTCCCAGACAGCGCTCTCGCCGACCGTGTCGGTCACCTCCACTGCCGCTCGCGCTTCCATATCCCGCATTCCCCCGAGTGCGCCGCCGAGTGCGCGACGACGGATCGAAACCACTCTCGAACACAACCTATCATACAGCTTGAGATATGGTGTACTATCAAAACCGGCAATCTATCTTGTCGGCGAATGGCGGAACGCTCTTTGGTGATACACCCCCCTGCGACGCTGGTGACGGCCGGCGAGCTCACCGCGAAAGGCGATCTGGTCTCCATCGTCCGCGAGGCGGTTCACCGCTACATCCGCGACGAGCGCCTGCTGATTGGCGACCCGCTACCGAGCGAGCGCGTGTTCGCCGAGTCATGTGGTGTCTCGCGTGTCGTCGTCCGCGAGGCCTTCCGCTCGCTGTCGGCCACGGGTGTCATCGATGTCGGTACCGGCCGCCGCGCGCGGGTCGCGGGCATCGACAGCGCGATGCTCGCCACGGTCATCGACCACGCCGTGCACGTCGAGCAGATGTCGATCCAGCAGATCTACGACGTGCGCCGCACGCTCGAGGCGCGTACCGCCGCCCTCGCCGCGGTGCGCGCGACGGCGGCCGAAGCCGGCGCCATTGCGCGCCACGCGGCGGGCATGCGCGCGGACTTCGCCGACACCGCGGCGGTCATGGAACACGACATCGCCTTTCACGCCGCCATCGCCGCGGCGTCGAGGAATCCCGCCTTCGTGCTCATCGTCGGCGCCTTCGAGACCGTCATGCGCGGCACTTGGCCGATCGGCTGGAAGACGCGCCGCTCCGACGAGCAGCGCCTCGCCTCGGTCGAGACGCACGAGGCGATCGCCCGCGCCATCGCCGACGGCGAGCCGACGCTCGCCGAGCGCGAGATGCAGCTGCACTTCGATCACAGCGTCGGCGCCCTTTTCGAGGCGGGTGTGCTGTGAAGATCACCGCCGTCGAGACGGTCCGCGTCGAGGAGCACGCCAACCTCCTCTGGGTGTTGGTGCATACCGACGAGGGCCTGACCGGTCTCGGCGAGACCTTCTTCCTCGCGCGCACGCTCGAGTCCTACGTGCACGAGTATCTCGCCCCGCACGTGATCGGCGAGAACCCGCTCGATATCCCACGCCTCGCCGCCCGCGTGGCGAACTACGTCGGCTACCGCTCGACGGGCGTCGAAACGCGTGGCAACTCCGCCCTCGACATCGCGCTGTGGGACTTGCTCGGTCAGGTCACCGGGCAGCCGCTCGCTCGCGCGCTCGGTGGCTTCTCTCGCGAGGACATCGAGACGTACAACACCTGCGCCGGTACCGGTTACATGAAGAACGAGCGCGGGCAGAGCACGGCCAACTACGAGCTCTCGGACGACGCGAACGAAGGTGCCGGCGCGCCACCGCGCGAGTACGACGACTTGAACGGCTTCCTGCACCGCGCCGACGAGCTCGCCGAGTCGTTGCTCGACGAGGGCATCGGTGCGATGAAGATCTGGCCGTTCGACCTCGCCGCGGAGAAGACCGGCGGACGCTTCATCACGAAGGCGGACTTGAAGGCCGGGCTGGAGCCGTTCGAGAAGATCCGCCGTGCGGTGGGCGATCGGATCGAGATCATGGTCGAGTTCCACTCGATGTGGCAGCTCCTACCGGCGATCGAGATCGCTCGGGCGCTCGAACCCTACGATGTCTACTGGCACGAGGACCCGATCCGCATGGACAGCCTCGCCGACCTGAGGCGCTACGCCGACGCCACGCGTGCGCCGCTGTGCGCCTCCGAGACGCTCGCCGGTCGCGCGGGGTTCCGGGACCTGCTCGAGACCGGCGCCGCCGGCATCCTCAACCTCGATCTCTCCTGGTGCGGCGGGCTCAGCGAGGCGCGCGCCGTGGCCGCCATGGCCGAGGCCTGGCATCTGCCCGTCGCTCCGCACGACTGCACCGGCCCCGTGGTGCTTGCCGCCTCCACCCATCTCTCGCTGCACGCGCCGAACGCGCTGGTGCAGGAGAGCGTGCGCGCCTTCCACCGCACCTGGTACGGCGATCTCGTCACCGCTCTGCCGCCGATCGAGAACGGCCGCATCACCGTACCCCCCGGCCCCGGTCTCGGTCTCGCGCTGCACCCGGACATCGACCGCCGCTTCACCGTCACCCGTCGCACGTCGGACAGGGCCTTCGCCTGAGCGTCCGTCGCGCCCCGCGCAATTCCCCCCTCCCCTCCCGCGATTCCGACGAACCCTCGAACGGAGAATACCCATGAACGGAACCGATACCGTGAACGCTCGCCCTGCGCGATGCGCCCCCGGCCCGCTCGCCGCGGCGCTCGCCGTCGCTTTCGGCGCCGCCGTCGCCGCCGCTCCCGTCGTCGCCGCGGACGGACCGAGCATCGTCTTCACGCACCATTCCTCGGCGTCGAATACCTTCTGGCAGGCGGTCAAGAAGGGCTTCGAGGACGCCTGCGAGAAGATCGATGCCGACTGTCAGATGCTGTTCACCCAGACCGAGGGCTCGGTCGAGCAACAGAGCGCGAACATGGAGGCCGCCCTCGCGCGCGAGCCGGACGCACTGATCACCACCATCGTCGACAACAGCGCCTTCGACCGCATCGTCGAGGAGGCACGCGAGGAGGGTGTCACCGTCATCGCCGCCAACGTCGACGACGCGGACGGCGCCGCCGGCAACGCGCGCCAGGCGTTCGTCGGTCAGGGCTTCGTCGCCGCCGGACGATCCCTGTTCGAGGCGCAGGCGGAGAACTTTCCGGCCGAGGGGCCGATCAGCATCCTGGTCGGTGTCTCGGCACCGGGTCAGAACTGGTCCGAGCAGCGCGCACAGGGCGTCATCGAAGGTATCGAGGCGTTCGTCGAGGCGAACCCCGACCGCGAGGTGAGCTGGGAGCGCATCGACTCGGGTACCGATCTCGCGGTCACCTCCGATCGCGTCGGCGCCTACCTCGCCGGCAACCCCGACACCACTGCCTACTTCGACACCGGCTTCTGGCACGCGGGCGTCGCGCGCGTTCTGAAGGACCGTGGCCGCGAGCCCGGGGAGGTGTTGCTCGGTGGCTTCGATCTAGTGCCCGAGGTGCTCCAACAGATGAAGGCCGGCTACGTACAGGTGCAGGTCGATCAGCAGCCCTACATGCAGGGGTTCATGCCGGTGATGGCCGTCTACCTCGCCGAGACCGTCGGGCTCGCACCGGCGGACATCGACACCGGGCAGGGCATCGTCCGCCCCGAGGACGTCGACTCGATCATGGAGCTCTCGGCGAAGGGCATGCGCTGAGCGGCAGCCGATGAAGCGCCTGCTGAAGGTCTACCTGCAGAAGCCGGAGCTTGCCGGTGTCCTGCTGCTGGTCGCGCTGATCGTGCTGTTCCAGGCGCGTTCGGACGGCGTCTTCCTCGGCGCGCAGAATCTCCGTGGCGTGCTCGGCATCTTGCCCGAGACGGCGCTGGTCGCCATCGGCGTGACGATCCTGATGATCTGCGGCGAGTTCGATCTCTCGGTCGGCTCCGTGTTCGCGCTGATGCCGATGACGATGGCCGTCGCGATGGGGTCGGGCCTGCCGTTCTCGCTGGCGATGACGCTCGGCTTCGGCCTCTGTGCGCTGATCGGCTGGGTGAACGGCATGGTCACGGTCCGCTTCGGCATTCCGAGCTTCATCACCACGCTCGGCATGCTGTTCATGGCGCGCTCGCTGACCGTGGTGATCTCCGGCGGCTTCCCCCCGCTGCTCGATCCGGAGATCCCGAGCGCGGCGTTCACCGCGTTCATCGGCCCCGGCGATCTCGTGCGCATGTCCTTCGTCTGGCTCGCGGTGGTCGGGGTGCTCGCCTCCCTCCTGCTCTCGCGCACCAACATCGGTAACTGGATACGGGCGACGGGGGGCTTTCGGGAGGCGGCCGCCTCGATGGGTATCTCGGTCGCGCGGGTCAAGATCGGCTGCTTCGTGCTCTGCTCGATGCTCGCGGGGTTCGCGGGCCTGATCCAGGTGCTGCGTCTCGGCTCCCCCTTGCCCTCGATCGGCGAGGGGCTCGAGCTGCAGGCGGTGGCCGCGGCCGTGATCGGCGGCACCGCGCTCGCGGGCGGCATCGGCACGGTGCTCGGCGGGATCCTCGGGGCGGTGCTGATCCGGGTCATCGACAACGGGCTCGTGCTCTCGCGCGTCGACGCCAACTGGTTCAAGTTCGCGATCGGGGCGCTGACGATCTTCGCGGTCGTCGCCAACGCCTGGCTGCTCGATCGCGCCAAGCGCATCAAGGTGGAGACGTGAGTGGCGCGAACGGCGCGAACGGCGTGACGGAGGGGGTGCCGGAGCCGATCCTCTCCTGCCGTGGGCTCGACAAGTGGTACTCGGGCGTGCACGCGCTGAAGAGCGTCTCGCTCGACATCGCCCCGGGCGAGGCGCTCGGGCTGATCGGCGACAACGGTGCCGGCAAGTCCACGCTGATCAAGATCCTCTCGGGCGTACACGCGCCGGACGCCGGCGAGGTGCTGATGGACGGCCGGCCCGTCACCATCGATACGCCGCGACGGGCGATGGATCTCGGTATCGAGACGATCTACCAGTACAACAGCCTCGTCCCGGACCTCTCGATCGCGCGCAATCTCTTCATCGGTCGCGAGCCGCTGAAGCACTCGATCGGACGCTTCGGCCTGATGGACGTGCCGCGCATGCGCCGCGAGGCGGTCGAGGCGCTCGCCGCGGTGGACCTGCACCTGCGCTCCCCCGATGCGCTGCTCGCCGAGCTCTCGGGCGGGCAGCGCCAGGGGGTCGCGATCGCCCGCGCGATGCACTTCAAGTCGAAGGTGCTGATCCTCGACGAGCCGACCAACCACATCTCGGTCAAGGAGACCGAGAAGGTCATCGGCTTCGTGCGCGGGCTGCGCGAGCAGGGGATCACCGGCATCTTCATCAGCCACAACATGCACCACGTGTTCGAGTGCTGCGACCGCGTCGTGGCGATGGCCCGCGGCGAGATCGTCATGGACCGGCGTGTCGCGGACACCTCGATAGAGGACGTGCACGCCTTTCTCTGACGACCAGGACCCGAACGATGAACGATCTCTCCGGACGCACCGCCCTATTGACCGGCGCCCTCGGCTCGCTCGGACGCGCTCAGGCGCGCGTTCTCTGCGAGGCAGGTGTGCGCGTGATCGCGCTCGATCGGCCCGATCAGGCGAGCGCCGAGGACGTCACCGCCACCTTCGCCGAGGGCACGCCGGGCGAGGCGCGCTATGTCGGTCACGATCTCGCGACGCTCGGCGAGAGCGAGGCACTCGCCGCGCGTCTGGCCGACGAGAACGGCGGTATCGATATCCTGATCAACAACGCCGCGCTCATCATCAACCGTCCGTTCGAGGACTTCTCGCTCGAGGAGTACGAGGAGCAGGTGCGCGTGAACTCCTCCGCCGCCTTCGCGCTCGCCCGCGGCGTCGCCCCGGCGATGAAGCGCGCCGGCGACGGCCGCATCGTCAACTTCTGCTCGCTGACGCTCAACGGCCGCTGGGACGGCTACGTCCCCTACGTAGTTTCCAAGGGAGCGATGCTCGGGCTGACCAAATCGCTCGCCCGCGAGCTCGGCCCTCATGGCATCCGCGTCAACGCCGTCTCCCCGGGCGCCGTCGTGTCCGAGGCCGAGGAGCGGGTGTTCGGCGAGCGGGCGCAGGAGTACGCCGACTGGGTGATCGAGAACCAGAGCCTCAAGCGTCGCATCGAGCCCGAGCACGTCGCGCGTCTGGTGCGCTTCCTGGCCTCCTCCGACTCGGACATGATCTCGGGGCAGAACATCGGCATCGACGGCGGCTGGTAGGCGGCCCGGCGTGGCGGGCGAGGCGGCCCGGCGGGACACGCTCACGCTCGATGACGGCCGGGCGCGAGTCGTCGTCGCGCCCGCCGCGGGCGCCGCGCTGGTGCGGTACGACTGGCGCCCCCACGGGACGGTGGGGGCCCGAGTACCGCTTCTCCGCCCCGGCCCGGACATCCCGGATCCGGCCGATCCGTTCGCTCTCGGCTGTAACCTGCTGCTGCCCTGGTCCAACCGCATCTCCGGGGGCGGCTTCCGGTTCGGCGGCAGGTTCCACCGGCTCGTTCCCAACCTGCCGGGCGAGGCGTGCCCGATACACGGCGACGCGTTCCAGCGGGCGTGGCGGGTCGACTCGCTCGACGCGAAGTCGGTGACACTGTCGCTTCCCGCCGCTGACGGTCCCGGCCCGTTGCGCTACGGCGCTCGTGTGCTCTATCGACTCGACGCCGGCGCGCTCGAGATCGCCCCGGAGCTGACGAGCCTCGCCATGACACCGTTGCCGTACGGGCTCGGGGTGCACCCGTGGTTCCCGCGCACGCCGGGGACGGCACTGCAGCTCGTTGCCGAGGAAGTCCGTCTCGAGGATGCACGCTACTTGCCCGCTGGACGGGCGCGTGTCGAGTCCGTTCCGGCGTGGAACTTTCGGCACGGCGCCGCGCTGCCGGCCGGTTGGATAAACAACGCCTTCACCGGGTGGTGCGGCGTCGCGTCGCTCGAATGGCCTCTGAGCGAGTTGATCGCGCGATCGGGCGAGGTGGGCGGAGATCGCGCGGACGCGAAATCCGGACAGACCGTGGTGCCCGGAGCGGCCGAGACGGCGGCGATGACGGGGGGCGGCAGAGTACGTCTGACGATTCGTGCCGACGAGCTGCTGTCGACCTGCATCGTCCATTCCCCCGGCGCCGAATCCTCCTTCGTTTGCGTAGAACCGGTGTCCCACCCGGTCGACGCGCACAACGACCGTGACGTTCCATTGGAGGGATTGCGCGTACTCACCCCCGGGGAGCGCCTTGCGGCCAGATGTCGCTTCGAGCCATCGCTCCGCCGATAGCGGCGATCGGTCCGCCGGATCGGCGCCCGCTGCCGACAGATGCCCCGTGCGCCTGACCTGAGTCAAGCCGCGTCGGTGTCCGGTAGAGGGCACGCGAGGCCGGCATGCCGACGACCGTGATCGGCGTCGCCGGAGAGAGGAGCCGATCAGCGCTGGCCTGGTTCCGGCAGGCCGACCCTTCGCCGGCCCTCCGGCGTCTTGATCGAGAAGTCCTCGCCCGCGATGTCGGCGGCGGCATCACTGCAGAGCCAGGCGACGGCTCGTGCCGCCCACTCCGGCGGGATGTGCGTCTCCCAGTCGAGCTCGCTGACGGGGTTCACACCCGAGTCGTGGATGCTCTTCTGCATGGCGGTGGCGACGGTCCCGGGGCTGAGCCCGACCGCCCGCACGCCGTGCGCCGCGTACTCCTTGTGCACGCAGCGCGTCAGCGCGAGCACGGCGGCCTTGGTCGCGCAGTAGTGGCTCCAGCCCTCCAGCACGTTCGTGGCGGCGCCCGAGCTGATGTTGACCACGGTGCCCCCACCGCGCTCGCTCATGTGCGGGAGCACCGCACGCAGCGCGTGGTAGACGCCCTTGAGATTGACGTCGACGGCCGTGCCCGGCGAGCTCGCGCGCCGTGGCCTCCCCGATTCCCCGGCTCGAGCCGGTGGTGAGCCGGGCCCGAGCCTGCGCTCGATCGTCTCGCGCCCTACTCGACCGTGACGGTGATCTTCTCGGAGACGATCGGCGGCGAGTGCGGTATGTGCAGGTGGTCGCCGAGGATGAGCTGCAGCGTGTGCTCGCCCGGCTCGAGCGTCACCGTCGTCTCGGTCTGCCCGCCGCCGAAATGGATCGGTGGCTCACCCATCGGCTGATCCTGTGGCGGCAGCTCGTCCGCGTTGATCAGCAAATGATGGTGTCCCGTGTTCTCTCCCTCGACGCCCGCCGGGGCCACTCCCATTCCGGAGAGTCCGAACACGACGGTGAACTCCTGCGGCACCGTCGCGCCGTCCTCCGGCGAGAGGATGCGTACCGCCGCGCCCTCCGGCGCCGGCTGGCTCTCGAGTGTCTGGGCCGCGACGGTGCCGACGATCGCGACGGCGAACAGGAACGGCGACGCCAGGCGGCGGGGCAGGGACGGCATGTTCGAATCCTCGGGGTGGCAGAGCGCGCAACCTCACACCGTACAACACTTCGGCCCGACGGCGCGCTTCGCGCGCCCACCCGTGCACGATGCCCGGCGAGCTCGAGCGGGCGAGTACGGGCGAGCGCCGCAGCATCGTTCGTGACGACCCCACCGAGCCCGTCGCGATCTCGAGCAACTGAAGGGAAGCCGGTGTCCCGGTTGCTTGTTGCTTCGCCATCGCCGAACGCCATCGCGAGGAGCTCATCGCGGTGGCGGAAGAGTGAACCGCTACCGCGGAGCGGTGACCGAGAAGATCGACGCGCTAGGCACGATCAGACGATGCGCAGCGCGACGTGCTCCGGCCGGGCTCGAGACGACACCGGCGCCCCGCCCGACGCCCGTCACGCTTCATCGTCGGCGCGCGATCGCCTAGACTGGCGCTGTCGCGTGCGCGTCGCCGGACGGGCCGCCGCGAGAATCGAGCCGACGCGATCGATGCTGCCCGCCGCCGACAATCACGAAGATCTTCGCGCCCGCTTCCGCTGGGAGATCCCGGCACGCTACAACATCGGGCGGGACATCTGCGACCGGTGGGCGGAGGCAGAGCCGGGCCGCACGGCACTGATCCTCGACGAGGAGGACCGCCTCGTCAGCTTCGACGAGCTGCGCGCGCTCTCGAACCGGATGGCTAACCTGCTCGCCTCGCGCGGGGTCGGTCCGGGCGATCGGATCGGGGTGCTGTTGCCGCAGCGGCTGGAGACGGCCGTGGCCCACATCGCGGCGTTGAAGCTCGGGGCGATCACGATCCCGCTGTTCACCCTCTTCGGGTCGGGAGCACTGCAGCATCGGCTGGACGACTCGGGCGCGAAGCTGGTCGTCACCGATGCCGAGGGCGCCGAGAGGCTCGAGCCGTTGCGCGAGGCCCTGCCGGAGCTCTCGAGCGTGCTCGACGCCGACGATGGGCTGACGGCGCTGCTCCGCGCCGAGGCGGACGACTTCGCGCCGCACGACACGGCAGCGGACGATCCGGCGATCCTGATCTACACCTCGGGCACGACCGGCAAGCCGAAGGGGGCGCTGCACGCCCATCGGGTGCTGCTCGGTCACCTGCCCGGAGTCGAGATGAGTCACGACGGTCTACCCCGAGCGGGGGATCGGATCTGGACGCCGGCGGACTGGGCGTGGATCGGCGGGCTGCTCGACGTCCTGATGCCCGCGCTGCACCACGGCGTTCCGGTAGTCGCGCGCCGTTTCGCGAAGTTCAGTGGAGAGGCGGCGTTCGATCTGATACGGCGGCGGCGGGTGGCGAACGCCTTTCTGCCGCCGACGGCGCTGAAGGTCATGCGCACCGTGCCCGATCCCGCCCCCCACCCGATGCGCACCGTGGCCAGTGGCGGGGAGAGCCTCGGCAGCGGGCTGCTCGACTGGGGACGGCGGGTTTTCGGTGTGACCATCAACGAGTTCTATGGTCAGACCGAGTGCAACATGGTCGTCAGCTCGGCGCAGTCTCTCGGTGCGCACCGCCCCGGCTGCATGGGCTGGGCCGTACCGGGTCACGAGGTCGCGATCATCGACCCGGCCGGTCGCCCCGTCACGGATGCCGAGGGGCGTATCGCCGTGCGCCGCGGCTCGCCGGTGATGTTCCTCGGCTACTGGCGCGATCGGCAGGCGAGCGCGGCGAAGTTCGACGGCGACTGGCTCGTCACCGGCGATCGTGGGGTGCGGGAGGCGGACGGCGCCTTCCGGTTCGTCGGACGCGAGGACGACGTCATCACCTCCTCGGGCTATCGTATCGGTCCGGGCGAGGTGGAGGACTGCCTGCTCGAGCACCGATCGGTGGCGCTGGCGGGTGTCGTCGGCAAGCCTGATTCGGAGCGGGGCGAGATCGTCAAGGCCTATATCGTGCTCGCCCCGGGCGAGAAGCCGTCGGCGGTGCTCGCCGCGGAGATCGCCGCGCACGTGAAGACGCGACTCGCCGCCCACGAGTACCCGCGCGAGGTCGCCTTCCTCGACGCGCTGCCGATGACCACGACCGGCAAGATCGTCAGGCGGGAGCTGCGGGAGCGGGCGAGGGGCGAGCGGGCCGACCGTGGCCACGGGTAAGATCGGCGCGAGCGACGCTCTTCGGTGCGGATGCCCTCGATCGCGTGGGGAAGACGAGCCTTGAACGGGAGATCAGCGCTGCCAGACCCGGACCCAGTCGATCTCGAAGCGCCCCGGGAACGGTGTCGAGGCGTCGGGCGGCACCGGAAAACGCCCGCCGACGGCGAGGTTGAGGATCAGGTACATCTGCTCGTCGGACACTTCCTCGCCTTCGACGCGCTTGGTCTCGCGACCATCGACGTACCAGACGATGCGGCCCGGCTCCCAGTCGACGCGGTAGGTGTGGAAATCGCTCGCGAAATTCGCGACGGCGACACGTGATTCGCTCGAGACGGTGTCGGTGAAGAAGCCGTCGCCGTCCGGATCCGTCTGATGGTGATAGACCTGATAGATCTGCCGCGGTCGCTCGCCGAGCGCCTCGACGATGTCGATCTCGGGGTCTTCGGGCTGGTCCTGGTTGTAGTACGCGTTCAGAAGCCAGAACGCGCTCCAGTAGCCGTTGCCCGCCGGCATCCGCGCGCGCGCCTCGACGCGTCCGTAGCGGAAGCGGAACGAGTCGCGGCTGGTGATGACGCCCGAAAGGAAGCGCTGGTAGCTTCTCGCGAGCCCGTCGTCGCCGGAGTTCAGCACCCGCGTGGTCTCGTCGAGGGTGCGTCCGCCACCGTCGAGCGCGACGACGCGAAAGCGTCGCCCCTCACCGTACTCGAGATCGTCGACGAAGCGCGAGCGCCCGCGTGTGTTGCCGACGAAGGTCGTGCCGTCGTAGACATCGTAGCTCGCCGCGCCGCGCACGGCGTTCCACGCGATTCCGCCGGTGTTGTCCGAATAGAGGCGTGCCTCGATGACGAGGCGATCGGAGAGCGGTTCGGAAGGCTCGGGGCCGTCGCGGGTGTCGATCGTTGTGGTGCCGCTCGCGATGGCCTCGTCGCACCGGTCGTAGGCGACGACGCGGTAGTCGTGTCGGCTGCCGTCGGCGAGGTTCCCTTCGTAGAGGCTCTCGAACTGCGGACTGTCGAGGCGACGGTAGAGGCGGCCATCGCGGTAGACCTCGTAGCGGCCGGCGCGGTTCGGCGCGTCCCAGGTCACCACGCCCGCCGTTGCCGAGTTCAGCGTCGAGCCGACACTGAGCGAGAACGGTTCGCGCGGCGAGCGCATCGGGCGGTCGGCGCTGTTGACGGTGATGCGCTCCGTGACGATCGGGTTGCCGGCACCGTCGAGCGCGCTCACGTCGTAGGTGTAGTCGATGCCTTCGCGAAGGTTTCGGAGTAGGTGGGCGGTTCTCGTCGGGCGTGCCACGAGCGTGCCGCTCTCGTCCCGCACCTCGTAGGTGCGGGCGCCGGCGGGCGTGCGCCACAGGAGCTCGATCGCGGTGGCCGAGTAGATCGCCCGTGTCAGGTAGAGCTGCCCACGATCGAACGGCGTCTTGATCGCGCTGATCGTCAGGATGCCGTTCGAGAGACGGAACGGGTCGTAGCCGAACTGCCCACGATTGACGTAGTACTGCAGCTCGCCGTTGATGACGACGCCCGGACCCCAGAGGAACTCGGTGTTCCAGCGGTTCCGATCGAGCGCTCGGCCGTCGAAGTTCTCCTCGAACACGAGTCGGTAGGGAGCGCTCGGGTCGGGCAATGCACAGGTATCGGCACGGACGATGCCCGGGTGCACGAGCGCCGTCAGCCCGGCGAAAACGAGCGCGAGCACGCGCGCGGCGCCTCGACGATCAGGGCATGCCCATAACGGGGGTGGCGGCAGCGGCATCGAGTGTCTACTCCGTTGGACGGTTCGTCGGATGGCCGTGTGGCCGATCGCGTGGCCGATCGCGATGCAACCTTACCAGAAAGAAATGCTCGACTCGTGTAGCGACGAGCGCGGGCAGGCGGCCCCCTCGGAGCTCTCCCGATCGAGATCCACCGGGGTGGCGTCGCGCCGGATCGAGATCGAGGCGTGCGCCGCGCCCGATTCCGAAACGTCGCGAGAGGCGACGACCCCGATTGGTGCGTCGCAGGCGATCACGACGGTCCGACGCTCTGCACGAACGGCGAATTTGCAAGGATGGGCCGCTCGCAGGTGTTGTCCGTGCGAAGGTCCGGTGTTCCGCTGCGACGACCTGATCGACGAGTTGATGCATGCCGAACGAAACGTCCGAACACCGCACACCGTCGCTCGGGCTCGCGCTCGTGCCGGTACTGCTCACGCTGCTCGTGCTCGGTGTGCAGCTGTTCTACTTCGGCGACTTCACGCCGCACATCCCGCTCGCCTTCGCCTGCTGGCTTGCACCGGTCATCGGCATCGTCTACGCGCTGACGGGATTGTTCTCGCCGAAGGCGACGGAGGCCGAGATCACCGGATGGCGCGAGAGCGGCGAGGCGATCAAGGATCTTTCGACGCACGGCTTCGACGCCCCTGCGGGAAGCGGTGACCGGAACGCCGACGGCGACGATGGCGGGCAGGGCCCGTCGGATCCGATCCCGCGACCGGCGGGACGCGAGAGCGAGCGGGATCGGGTCGAGACGACGGCTTGAGAGACGACTCGAGCGGCGGACAGGCTCGTCCTGCCGGACGCGATCAGAAATCGTCATCTAGAAAGTAGCCGCACTCGAGCGCGGTGAGCGGGGCGCGCTGCGCGCCGAGCGCGTCGACGATCAGAGCCGTGCGCGGGTCATTGGTCGGCTGGCCGATGCAGCCAGGACTCTCGTACTCGAACCTCGTCACCGACGTGGTGCGCTGCGCGCCTGACGGTAGATCCAGATCGGTGACGGTGGTGATGATCTCGAGCAGACCGTCGGGCGCGTACTCCAGCTCACTGCGGCTCTCGGACGGGAGCGTCGCCCGCGGACGGACCAGGACCATCGACACCAGTCGATTCTCCGCGTAGAACGCCTGGAACGATTGCTCGAACTCTCCGAGGACGTCGATCCGGACGATGCGACCGCGCTCGTCGCGCGTCAACGTCTGGACCCGCTCCACCTCGCTCGCTTCGATCGCCTCGAGTGAGGCGAGCCGACCGTCGTCGTCGCGCCCGAATCGGAGAACGCCTCCGTTCTCGAACACGAGGCGCGTCGGCAGATCTTCCTCGTACTCGACGACGATGGTCTCGGTCGAGAGCACGGGGTCGGGCGGGAACGGATCCCCCGGCCCTCCGCTGTCCTCGTCGTCGTCGTGACCGGTCTCGGTGAAGCTCACCAGTCGCCCGCCCTCGTCGTATTCGAACGTTGCCCCCTCGCCTTCAGGCTCCTCGATCGCGATCACCCGTCCGTCGTCGTAGACGTAGGTGAACGTGTCGACCCCGTCGCTCTTGGTGACCAGCCTGCCGTTCTCGTACTGATACGTGACGACCTGCGAGAACGCGGAATCGCCGAACGTCTTCATCTCCGAGACGATCCGGCCGGCGTCGTCGTACTCGTAGGTCGTCGAGTGCTCCGCCACGCCGTCACCGTCCTCGTCGACGCGCTCGACCCGCACCCGGCGATCCGCCGGACCGGGGTCGAATGCGAACTCGGTGCTCGGCCCCGACGAGTTCGCGCCGTCGATCGACAGCCCGCCTCCGCTGTCGCTCGACGCTCCGTCTCCGGAGCCGCAGGCGCCGAGCGCGCCGCAGGCGAGCAGTATCGGCAGTGGTCTCGCGCGCATGACCGTTCCCTCCGCATCGACCACCGGAGCGTACACGAGGCGTGCTTCACCCTGGGGCCCGTACCGGTGTGCATGCGCGAGGCGGCCGCCTCGATGGTGGCCGGGATCCCCACTGTCACGAGGTACACCGACAGTCAGTCACCGCGATCAGAGCCCGGGCGCCGTATCGAAATTCACCGGACTCGTGTGGTCGGTCGGGCTCCGGCGGCGGGCCGTGTCGTGGTACAGCCCGATGTAGCCGAGCACCGCCGTGCGCGCCGATCCGCGCATCTGGAAACGCTCGTTGCTCTGCCACCTACGATCGAGTGGCCTCCAGGTAAAGAGCGTTCATTCCCATGTCCTCGACAGCGTCAGCGACGCAGCGATCGACCGAGTACCCCGAGGCCTCCATCAGTGAAGAGATCTCGCCCGATTCATGCTTATAGACGATCATGTCCGATTCGGCTCCGTAGTCGATCTTGCCTGCTCCTTCCCAGGTGGCGACGACCAGCTGTCCCCGAGGTTGGAGCACGCGATGCCATTCACGAGCAGCGTTTCTCACGTCGTCGATATCCACGTGATGTAGCGCGAAGAAGCTCAGGACGGCCGCAGCGGATCCGTCTGCAAGTGCCGACAAGTCTCGCATGTCGCCGACGATGATTCGAGCCGATTCGCCAAGTCTCCTCTTCGCGATCGACACCATGGCTGGGGTGATGTCGATTCCTACGAGCTCACGCCCGTCGTCGCATCGTGTTCTGAACATCGACAGCATGTGCCCGGACCCGCATGACGTGTCGACCAATGCGCCAGGCGTATCGGCGATACGCTGACATAAACGGTCGAGTACGTCCGAGTACAAAGACGACTGGATCTCGTCATCCATCATCGATGAATACGACGCTGCTGCGTCCTGATAGAGGCCGATCACTTCATCATCGCTAGACACGTTCATCATCCGTTCTCCGACGGCCGGTCGAGCGGCGACTCCGGCCATGCTGCGTGAGCTTCTCTGCGTCACCGAGACAGCGATGGTAGTTTCCGAGACTGCTTACCGCAAAGGTGATCGGACAGCCGCGTGTCGCGCTAGACTCGTGGTCCCCTGTCCAGCGCTCCGGAGCCGTGCCCTGATGATCACGCGTCGTCTGATCCCGCCAACCACCCTGTGCGCGCTGCTGATCCCATCCGCAGCGCTCGCGGTCGATGTCCGACTTCGACTCATGGAGACGACCGACCTGCACATGTATGCGATGAACTTCGATTACTACCGCGACGCCGAGGTCGACGATGCGGGACTCGCCCGCACCGCGACGCTGATCCGCGCGGCGCGCGAGGAGGCCGACAACAGCCTGCTTTTCGACAACGGCGATCTCATCCAGGGCAATCCGATGGGCGACTACATGGCACGCGCCCGCGGCCTCGCCTTCGGCGAGACGCACCCGATGTACCGGGCGATGAACCTGCTCGGCTACGACGCGGCGAACATCGGCAACCACGAGTTCAACTACGGTCTCGAGTTCTTGCTGAAGTCCCTGGCCGGGGCCGACTTCCCCTACGTGCTCGCCAACGTGTACGACGTGGACGGCGACGACGATCCGTCGAACGACAGACCCTATTTCCGCCCCTACGTGCTGCTAGAGCGTGAGCTGAGCGACACCGACGGCGGCACGCACGCGCTCACCGTCGGCGTCATCGGCTTCACGCCGCCGCAGATCATGCAATGGGACAAGGGACACCTGGAGGGGCGGGTCACCGTGCGCGGCATCGTCGAGACCGCCGAGGCGCTGGTACCCGAGATGCGCGAGGCCGGTGCCGATCTCGTCGTCGCGATCCCGCACAGCGGCATCGCGACGAGTCACCCGGGCGGGCTGAAGGAGAACGCGACCGCCGAGCTCTCGCGTGTCGACGGGATCGACGCGATCCTGTTCGGGCACTCGCACTCGGTGTTTCCCTCGGATGCCTACGAAGGCTTTCCCGGTGCCGACATCGAGGCCGGCACGCTGAACGGTGTGCCGGCGGTCATGCCCGGCTTCTGGGGCAGTCACCTCGGTATCGTCGACCTGACGTTGACGAAAGGGGAGGGCGACGATACCTGGCGCGTCAGCGCCGGTGGCGGCGAGGTGCGCGGGATCTTCCGTCTGGAGGAGCGCGACAAGATCCCGCTCGTCGACAGCCAGCCGGACATCGTCGAGGCGGTCCGCGAGGCGCACGAGGCGACGCGCGAATGGGTCGGCACGTCGGTCGGGCAGATCACCGCGCCGATCAACAGCTTCTTCGCGCTGGTGCAGGACGACCCGTCGATCCAGATCGTCACCGACGCGCAGCGCCGCTATGGCGAGCGGGCGATAGAGGGCACCGAGTACGACGGGATGCCGGTTCTCTCCGCCGGTGCTCCTTTCAAGGCCGGCGGCCGCGCCGGCGCCGACTACTACACCGATCTTCCGGCCGGCGAGATCGCGATCCGCAACGTGGCCGATCTCTACATCTACCCCAACACCGTGCGCCTCGTGAAACTGACCGGTGCAGAGGTGCGCGAATGGCTCGAGCGCTCGGCGGCGCAGTTCAACACGATCGATCCGGCCGAGGTGACCCCGCAGCCTTTGATCAGCGCGACGCACCCGTCCTACAACTTCGACGTGATCGACGGTGTCGAGTACGTCATCGACGTGACGAAGCCGCCGCGCTACGGCGACGACGGCGCGCTCGTGAACCCCGATTCGCGTCGCATCGTCGAGCTCACCCGCGACGGCGAGCCGGTGGCCGACGCCGAGCAGTTCGTCGTCGTCACCAACAACTACCGTGCCTCGGGAGGCGGCAGTTTCCCTGCCCTCGACGGCAGTACGATCATCGTCGAGGCGCCGCAGACCAACCGCCAGGTGCTGGTCGACTACATCCTCGAGGCCGGTTCAATCGACCCTGCCGCCGACGGCAACTGGCGCTTCGCGCCGATCCAGGGCGACGTCACGGTGACGTTCGAGACATCGCCGGCCGCCGCCGAGGCGATCGGCGGCGAGCGCTTCGAGCCGATCGAGGGCGGTCGCGACGGGTTCGCGCGCTACCGGATTCCGATGGACTAGCGTTCTGACCCGGATCAGCTGCCCGCTCGGATCCGCCGTGTACTTGTGGAGACTGTCGCGGTCAGCGACGAAGAGCTGCCGTCCGTCGGTCGAGACGGTCAGCGCCCGAGTGCGTACCAGGGAGCGCGGGACGAGCGTGTTAGCCTCCGTGTTCAGATCGGCGAACGTGAACGCGAGATCGTCGTCGATGCCCAGCCGCAGCACACCGGACGAATTGCTCTCCTCGTCGAAGAGCGACGCGTAGACCGTCCGCCCGTCCGGCGAGGTCGCGACCTGCAGCAGCTCGCCGACGAGGCCGTCCTCCGCGGGCGTCCACTCGGAGATCGCCCTCAGCACGCCGTTCGCCGGATCGGGCGTCAGCAGCACGAGCGAATCCGTCTCGTCGAGCCTTCTGTCGACGGCGGTGACGAAGTAGTTTCTCTCGTTGGAGACCGCGACATCGACAGCGTCCGCTCCGGGTCGCGTGCTCTCGCCGACCTCCACCAGGCCGTCGCCACCCTCGATTCGCCAAGCCGTCAGGTAGCCGAACCTGGCTTCAGCGACTTGCAGGTACCGGCCGTCCGGCGAGGTTTCGATCGCCAGAGGCCCCGGTGATCGGAAGCTCGACTCCGCGTGGCTCTCGAACGCGAGTTCGCCCTCGGGGTCGATGGTGTAGATCTGAATCCCTTCCTTGAAGCAATACACCCCGGTGCAGTCGGGACTCCAGTAGTAGCCGGAGGTGTAGAGGCGGCCCGCTTCGATCGCCATCGTATTCGAGCGTCCGACCAGGCGGTGACCCGGGGCGCGCTCGCCGGCGGTGCTGTTCTCGCTCGAGCGATAGGTGATCGACCCGCTCGCGGAATCTCGAACGAACGTCGCGATGCCGGGTTCCGGGATATCGTCTTCGAACGACACTCCGAGCAGCATGAGCTCCTCGGACAGGTTCATCGAGCGGATGAAGTCGATGGTGCCCCCCGGCACCGCATCCGACGGAAGGCTGCTATCGAACTGCAACGGCGCGGCGAAGACCCCAGGGGTCAACGCGATCAGGAAGGCGGTCGGAAGGGCGGTACGGACGGCGGACGCTTTCATGGCAGATCCCTCTGTAGAGCAGACGGCTTCGTCGTGAACGGCCACGAAATTCGAGCACTCGTTTCGAGCGCCCGTACCGCTCGTCTGCACCTGCACTTCGTCGCGCGATACGCAAGGCCGTGTCAGACGAATGCTACTCGATGGCCATCGGTAGTCGGGTTCGGACCGTTCATTCGGTCGTCACGGTCGAGACATCGCTAGCTCGCCACCGCTCCGCGCCGGCTTCGGGTATCGGCGCAGCGCGACGCCTGCGGCGGGGCGCTTCGAATGGTCGCCTGGCAATCGAGGGTCAAGACGTGATCGGGAGGATTCTCACTCGGCGATGCGGCAGAACAAGTCATGCCTGGCGCGTGACCGAGGCTCTCCACGGGCAGCGTCGCCGCGCGGAGGCGAGCTCACGGGCTGGGGAAAAGGGAGGCGCCGACCGACTCGAGATGCCTGCGCATCAGGTCCCGGGCTCCCGCGGTGTCCCGCTCCTCGACGGCGTCGAGGATCGCCTCGTGCTCGGCGAAGCTGTGGTGATCGTCGGGCGGGCGGTCGGAGCGCTGTCGCAGCCGTCCCCAAATCACGGCTCGTCGCACGGCGTTGAGCTGGTCGAACATGCCGATCAGCGGCGTGTTCTGCGTCGCCTCGGCGATGGTGCGGTGGAAGAGGTTGTCGAGCGTCTCGTACTCGCGCCAAGTGCGCGCCTGCCGCGACCGCTCCGTCGTGTCGCGCAACGCCTCGACGTGCTCGGCCGTCGCGTGTATCGCGGCCTCGCGACATAGCATGGGCTCGAGCAGCAACCGCGCGTGCATCACCTCCCGCGGCGTCGTGCGCTTGGCGATAGCGGCGATCGATGTCTCGTCGCCCTGTGCAGGACCGGCCCCGATGAAGGTGCCGCGTCCTACATGCCGCCAGACGGACCCTTCGGATTCGAGCACGGCGAAGGCGCGGCGCAGCTCGGAGCGGGTGACGCCGAGCGTCTCGCACAGCCTGCGTTCCGGCGGCAGCCGATCATCCAGCGCGAAACCACCCTGCGCGATGTAAGCGCGCAGCTGTACGAGCGCGCCGTCCGCCGTGTCCATCGTCCTCTCCCCTGAGTCGTCCGGATCGTCCGGCACCCGCCCACCTTAACCGGCCTTCGCGCGTCGGTGGCGCGCGCTCAGGTGACCGTCAGCGCGAGGTCCCCGACGCCCTCGATGCGAGCGTGCAGGGCGTCCCCGCGCACGACCGGCCCGACACCCGAGGGTGTGCCGGTCAGGATCACGTCGCCGGGTCGCAGCACGAACAGGGTCGAGAGGATCGAGATCATCTCGGGCGTCTTCCAGATCATCTGGTTGAGGTTCCCGCTCTGGCGAAGCTCGCCGTTCACCTCGAGCCGCACCTCGCCCGCATCGGGGTGACCGACCTGCGAGACCGGCAACACGGGGCCGGCCGGGGCGGACATCTCGAACGCCTTGCCGATCTCCCACGGTCGGCCGAGCTTCTTCATCTGACCCTGCAGATCCCGCCGCGTCATGTCGAGCGACACGCCGTAGCCGAAGATGTGATCGAGCGCGTCCTCGACCGCGATGTTCTCGCCACCGGATTTCAGCGCCACCAGCAGCTCGATCTCGTGGTGCACATCCTCGGTGGCTGGCGGGTAGGGAAACTCCGTCGCGTCCGCGATCAGGTTGTCGGGATTCTTCTGGAAGAAGAACGGGGGCTCCTTGTCGGGATCATGACCCATCTCTACGGCGTGCGCGGCGTAGTTTCGACCGACGCAGTAGACGCGGTGCACCGGAAAACGGTCGCGGGTACCGGCGACGGACAGCGTGGCGCGCTCAGGCGGGCTGAACACGTAGCTCTTTGTGGAGGCGAAATCGGCGCTCATCCTGTTGCTCTGTCTCTCGAAGGTTGAAGGGAAGGTGGCGGGCACGCTCGGGCGGGCGAAAGGGTGCGGGCTGCTCAGGCGTGCGGTTCGAGGCCCGAGGTGATGCCGTACTCCTCGGCGAGCGCCTGCAAGTCGCGGTGCAGTGCGGGGCCGAGCGGCAGACCGCTTTCGCGACGCCGCACCGCGGCCGCTGCCTTGCCGTCGCCGGGCAGGCGCACCGGGTCGTGATCGGGAAGCGGCTCGGAGGCGCGCATCTCGTCGAACGCTCGGCCCGTCGCCGCGGCGAAGTCGTCCACCGCGCGAAACGCCGCGATGTCCAGTGCCATGACGAACTGTCCGGTGTGGGTCTCACTGGAGGTGTCGGCGGTGAAGTCGACGACGTCGGAGCCGAACGCGGCATCGTTGAGCACACCCGCCATCAGGCCGATCGCGACGGACAGGCCGAACCCCTTGTGACCGCCTATCGGCAGCAGGAAGCCCTCCGCGCGTCGCGCCGGATCGGTCAGCGGCGCGCCGTCGCGACCGACCATCCAGCCTGCGGGCATCGGCTCGCCCTGTTGGGCGAGCTTCTTGATCTTGCCCATCGCGGCCACCGTGCTGGCCATGTCGAGCACGAAGGGGTCGGTACCACCGCTCGGCGCCGAGAGGGCGATCGGATTGGTGCCGAGTAGGAGATCGGTGCCGCCGAACGGCGGCACGTGATTCGCGCTGCCGACGCCGGCTGCCATGCCGATCATTCCCCGCTCGGCCTGCGGCCGGACGTAGAGGGCGAGCGGGCCCGCGTGGTTGCCGCGACGCACGCCGACCCAGCCGATGCCGCTCTCGCGAGCCTTCTGCATCGCCAGCTCGCGCGCCGCGGTCATCGCCAGGTGACCGAGCCCGTTGTCGCCGTCGATCAGTGCCGTCGCCGCGCTCTCGCGGGCCACTTCGACGCGCGCCCGCGGGTTGCAACCGCCGTTCTTGAGCCGTGCCAGGTACTGGCGCAGACGGAACACGCCGTGCGTGGCGTGGCCCAGCACATCGGCTTCGACCATGAGGCCCGCGACTGTCTCGGCGTCGTCGTCCGGCACACCCTGAGACGAGAGGGCCCGCGCGACGAAACCGCGCAGGGAATCGACCGGAACCGTCGTGGCGGAGTCGTCTTCAGTCATGGCTGCCCATCACGGTGTCCTTTTGCCAGAAGACGACTCGGCGTTGGGTGGCCGTGACCAGCGCATAGAGCGCGAGGCCAAGCAGGCTCAGGTAGAGAATCAGGGAGAACACCCGTGGCGTCTGCAACTGCGATGCGGCGACGCGGATGAGCTCGCCGAATCCCTTGCCGCCGCCGAGGAACTCGCCGGTGATCGCGCCGGCCATGACGCCGACGGCACCGATCTTGAGACCGGTGAAGATCTGCGGCAGCCCTGACGGCAGCTTCATCTTGATCAGGGTCTGCAGGCGGCTCGCCCCCATCGTCTTGAACAGCATGCGCGCGTTCTCGTCGGCCGCGTGCAAACCCGCCGCCGTTCCGACGACGATTGGGAAGGTGGCGATGAAGGCCGCCAGCGCCACTTTCGACTCGATTCCGAAGCCGAGCCAGGCGACGAACAGCGGCGCGAAG
>ENA-ORXM01001701-ORXM01001701.1-marine-metagenome-genome-assembly--contig:-NODE-1701-length-29291-cov-5.778325_pt1 | contig 29291 bp, 30 predicted proteins | sample MGYA00237867_ERZ511480 | MGnify/ENA primary metagenome ERZ511480 (study PRJEB26309, sample SAMN06266103) | marine metagenome | isolation source: Algal blade | place: United Kingdom:Sidmouth, United... | reverse complement strand
CCAGCCCGTTTCGAGCACAGCAACATTGGTAATGCCATATTTGCTTGCAAGATAATAAGCTGCGCCGAGGCCATGACCACCGCCGCCGACAATGATAGCATCATATTCCTTCTTGGGTTCTTTATCAGGAAATTGCACAGGCCATTTTTTATGACCTGAGAGCGCATTCGCAAATAGACTTGCGGCGGAGAACTTCATTTAGCTTCTCAATTTCTCATTGGTTGGATCGTGAGGACTGTCTTCTAAGACTTTGCACTTATATCTCTTGCCGAGAATTTCAATCTCAAGATCTGTGCCCACGGCTGAGACAGATGGATGCACCATAGCCAATGCCAAAGACGTTTTCATACGCCACCCATAGCCCCCGCCCGTGGCACGGCCAATAACTTTGCCGTCACGATAAATCGGATTGTTTCCGATAACATCTGCATCATCCACATCCGCAACGCCAAGGGTCACGAACGCATTTTCAAAGCCCTTAGCTTCCCAAGCTTGGAGCGCCTCTTTGCCGATGAAGTTTTCTTTCTTCTTCATATTAACAAAGCGGTGAAGACCTGATTCATAAGCTGCATACTCAATCGACATTTCTGTGCCGACAAGACGATACGATTTCTCAAGGCGCATAGAGTTCATGGCGCGAATACCAAAGGGTTTCAGGCCATGTTTCTCACCATGTTTGAACAACACATCAAAAATATGGTTTTGATATTCAATCGGATGATGGATTTCCCAGCCAAGCTCACCCACGAAGTTGACCCGCGAGAGCTTCACAGGAGCATGACCCACATAAGTCTCTTGTGCCGTCAGCCATGGGAAAGTTTCATTGGACAGGTTCGCCCCAGTAATCGGTTGTAGTAAATCACGCGCCTTTGGCCCCGCAATTACAAACACGCCCATCGAGTTGGTTAAATCTGTCATTTGTACAGAGCCATCCTCAGGCAAATGCTTACGCAGCCAGTCATGATCAAGGCGATGATAGGCACCGGCAGACACAAGATAGAAGCTTGTCTTGCTCTCGCGCTGTACCGTAAATTCAGAATGCACACCGCCTTTGGAGGTCAATCCATGGCATAAGGCCAACTTACCCGGACGCACAGGCATTTTCTGCGCTAGCATAGTATTGAGCCACTTAACAGCGCCCTTGCCCTCGATGCGGCATTTCGCGAAGGCCGTCATATCGAGTAAGCCTACATTCTTGGCTACATTTTTACATTCATTGCCAACATGTTCAAAATAGCTTGAGCGGCGGAAAGACCAGTCATCTTTTTGCTCAACGCCCTCAGGCGCAAACCAGTTTGGGCGCTCCCAGCCAAAGAGCTGCCCAAAGACGGCGCCCTTCTCTTTCATACGGTCATAACAAGGTGATGTCCGAAGTGGCCGCGCCGCGGCACGCTCTTCATCTGGATAATGGATTTCAAACACATCTGCGTAAGCTTCCTCATTCTTCTCAATGAGGTAGCTCTTGGTTGCATAAGGCCCGAAACGGCGTGGGTCGACACCCATCATATCAACCGTCGGTTCGCCTTCGACAATCCATTCTGCGAGCTGCCAACCCGCACCGCCTGCCGCCGTAATGCCGAAACTATGGCCCTCATTGAGCCAGAAGTTTTTCTTATCCCAAGCCGGTCCTACAATGGGGTTACCGTCAGGCGTATAGGCAATCGCGCCATTATAAACTTTCTTGATGCCGAGCTCTTCAAAGATTGGTACGCGGTGAATAGCGCTCTCAATATGCGGCATGAGGCGGTCAATATCTTCCTGGAACAGCTCATATTCGGATTTATCGTCAGGGCCATCGACATAACAAGCTGGCGCGCCATGCTCATAAGGCCCAAGGATAAGCCCTCCTGCCTCTTCGCGCATATACCAAGAGCCATCGGATTCGCGCAGCACACCCAATTCAGGCTCGCCATTTTTGCGGCGCTCAAGAATTTCAGGATGTGCTTCTGTAACGATATATTGGTGCTCAACGGGCACGACAGGAATATCCAAGCCAATCATCTCGCCTGTCTTACGCGCAAATGAACCTGTGCAAGAGACAACGTGTTCGCAGACAATATCGCCTTTATCCGTGCTAACTCTCCACATACCATCCGCCATCTGCTCAATGCCAGTAACCGTCGTGTAGCGGTGAATTTTAGCCCCGCCTGCGCGGGCACCTTTGGCGAGGGCTTGCGTTAAATCCGCCGGCTGGACATAGCCATCTTCAGGATGACGCATGGCCCCAATCAGACCGTCTTTTTTGGCAAAAGGCCAGATTTCAATAACCTCTTCAGGTGTCATAAATTCAACTTCGACACCTATTGTCTGCGCCACACCTGCATATTGTAAATATTCATCCATACGGTCTTGGTTGGTCGCAAGACGAATATTGGAGACCGGACGAATACCAACATCCTGACCCGTCTCTTCGCCAAGGCGCTTATAAAGCTCAACGGAGTATTTATGCAGCTGCCCAACTGAATAGCTCATATTGAATAGCGGGAGTAGCCCTGCCGCATGCCATGTCGAGCCAGATGTCAATTCTTTACGCTCAATCAGGCAGACATCCGTCCACCCTTTTTTGACCAAATGATAAAGGGTCGAAACCCCGACCACACCGCCGCCAATGACAACGACTTTAGCTGTAGATTGAATATCGCTCATGCGAAAACCTTTGTAACTCTGATAGGTTATCGAATGTGATACATCGCGCAACCTGTGAAACTTTCACAGTCTTATTTACGAACATCAGAAACTGTCAATTTGCGCAATGAAACATTAGGGCTATTAATATTACAAAACAGACTCGTATATTTGTCGGCTATTTATCTTTGACCTGGCTTTTTCTGTGAAAACGGGACCTTTCCTCAACATTATTATTTTATCTTCTTGTAAACTTGGCGGATTATTTGGCTTGGACAAAGCTGATAACGCTTTCCAAATCCACAGCAAAGAAACTATGGAAGTTGTAAAAGTGAGAATGAGTAAGATATTCACAATCTCATCGTCTCGTTCGAAATTCGATTCAGGGCAAACTCCTGAGCCATGTAATAGGTTCGTGACCTATAGCTGGAATCATACGTAATCCGCGGTGTCTTTGACTTCGCAATTCGTAGCGTCGTAAACTAAAAATGAACCCTATTGTATTTTAATGTAAATAACAATTCGAGGCATATGCGCTACAGTCTCATGGACTTATTTCAGGAACTGCCATGTCAAAAAAAACTTTTTCAGCCTTGTTTGATAATGAGCTCTCTGCGGAGACAGCTATAAATCATTTAAAGCAGGTCGGAATAGACGAGAGCGATATTTCTATGATTGCCCGGCACGGCGGCGAAACTGTCGTTACAGATGTTAATGGAGACGAAATCGAAGGCACCGCCATGGATATAACTGGTGGCGCAGCTATGGGAGCAGGCACGGGCGCGATTTTAGGTGTCGCAGCCTTAGCCATTCCGGGAGTTGGCCCCTTTCTGGCGGCAGGCGCGATTACGACGTCGTCAACCATTAGCGGCGCAGCCACCACAGGTGCTGTGGCCGGCGCAATTACAGGCGGGCTTGCTGGAGCGCTAAAAGATCATGGGGTCGATATGGCGGATGCAGAATATTATGAGAGTGAGCTAAAGCTCGGACGGGTTCTTGTTCTATTTGAAGCTCAGGAAGATCAGATGCCTAATGCAAATTATGAGTTGATACTGAGAGATGGCGGCGGTCAATCTTCATATTGGACCAGCACTGGCAAGGCTTTAAGTTAACCTGAACGCCGCCGCCAGCCTAAGTGAGACGCCCTAAGTTTGAGTAATATTACTCGGCCCCCAATAGGCTTTCATTTCCGTGACCTTGCCGTCCTCGTTGAAATAAAATGTATCAATGACATCAATTGTCATGCCGCCTTTGGGGAGCTCAACAGCGACCGCTACATCCTCGTCAACATTAGTCATAGCGCCAACTGAGACTGTGAAAGCAAAGGCTGCGGCATTGCCCGCAATGCGCGTTGTGCCATTCTGCTTAAGCCGCGCGCCATTTTTTACAGCCATTGTGTAGAAAGACAGAATCGCTTCTTTTCCCACTTTGGCGGGCGTGCCGACAGGATCCGTGACTGTGGCATCATGGGCATAAATATCCGCGATGCCTTGAGCGTCTTGGGCGTTGAATAAATCAAAATAGGCCTGAACGGTGTCTTGCATGTGCTGTGACATTTGTCTCTCCTTAAGGATAATAACGGCTGATTGTGTCGACCACGCAGGCGGGTTTCTCTTCGCCTTCAATTTCAATGGTCACGCGCAAGGTCGATTGATAACCGCCTGGCACTTCTTTGATCTCTAGGAATTCACCATGGCCGCGCACCTTAGACCCAGATTTCACTGGATTGAGAAAACGAACTTTATCGGTACCATAATTAATGCCCATCTTCATGCCTTTGATTTCGAGAATTTCGGGCATAAGTTTAGCCGCAAGAGACAGCGTCAAATAACCATGAGCAATCGTGGTGCCGAAGGGGCCATGTTTGGCCTTCTCTTCATCAATATGTATCCATTGATAATCGCCCGTTGCTTCTGCGAAGGTATTGATACGCTCTTGAGAAATTTCCATCCAATCCGATGGTCCAATCTTTAGGCCTTCTTTGCCCATCAAATCGCCTGGGGTCTCTATTACTGTTTGTGTCATATAATTACTTTCATTTTAAATTAGGAACCATTTCCGACTTTCCGCCACTGCGGTTACAAAATGTTTTCAAAACATTATTCATTTTAACAAGAGAGCCTGATTGAGAAATCATTATAAATAACAAATTTGGCGCAAGGCGGCCACGCAAGATACTAATTTCACAAGGCTCATTTAAGTTTTTACGTATCAACATAACTGTATTTTTAGCGCGTTCAATAGGATTGCATTGACGAGCAAATTGAATTGCTAAGACAGATTGACCCTGTCTGAAATAATCAGCGAATTCAGAATAAAGAGTATATTTAGGCGCTCTTTTAGTAGTCATAGATTTAACTTGAAACCCGTTATCAGGGTCAAGAAAAACAACGTCTTGATGCTTTAGTTTATGAAGTCCAATTCTATGCCACTCTGCGCGATCAACTGATGGGACTTCCTGAGTATAATAAATTGTATTTTTAGGAAGAATGTCAAACTTACTTACATTATCCAATGATCGAAATTTTGGGTTTTGTAAAACTTCTATCTTTTCGAATAAGTCAGCATCCCAACTCTTCCATACACCGCCTTTAAGATGATGTCTTTTTTCTCCATCATTATTACCAATAGGGTCCACTTTATTTGGATCTGTTAAATACCAATTTATTCCAAGTGATAAGCCAAGCTCTTTGTTTAAAGTACGTAACAGAGCATATTTCATAAAATCGTGAGAGTCACCAAGATAGCGTTCTTGCATTTCACTATGCCCGTTGGCTGCTGGTCGAGATTACTTCCCCTGTCATATAGGAAGAATAATCCGACGCCAAGAACACCATGACATTGGCTTGCTCCCATACCTCACTGCCGCGGCCAAAAGCTTCTTTGGCTTCGAGCTCGGCGAGCAGGTCTTTGCTTGTGACTTTGTGCAGGAACGGATGCAGCGCAAGGCTCGGCGCGACCGCGTTAACGCGCACACCAAACTCAGCCCCTTCAACACCTGCACATCGCGTCAGCGCCATGACGCCAGCTTTGGCCGCTGCATAATGGGCTTGGCCCTTTTGCGCGCGCCATCCGAGGACTGAGGCGTTATTGACGATGACTCCCCCGCTTCCCCCAGAATCATAAGAGTGTTTCATAAACTTCATAGCCGCGCGGTTAATTCGAAAACATCCATTGAGCGTGACATCCATGACAATCATCCACTGCTCATCCGTCATATCAACGAGGTTTGCCGTGCCGCCCAGCCCCGCATTATTGATAACAACATCTATGCCGCCTAGCGACTTTGCAGCGGCCGCTATCAGGCCGTCAACATCGTCCTGTGAAGTCACATTGCAGATGGCGTAGTCAGGCCGCTGCCCGGTCTCGGCCTCCAAAGTATCTTGCGCCTTCTGCAGGCGGCCTTCATGAATATCAGAGATAAAAACCTGCGCGCCTTCTTCAATGCACTTCTTCGCCGCCGCAAAACCTATACCCGTGCCTGCCGCCGCTGTAATCACCACGCGCTTGCTTTTCAGCAGACCATGCCCCGGCACATAATCAGGTATCTTTTTCAGATCTGTCATAGTTATCCCTTAATTACCACGCCGCCGCCGCGCGGTTCTTTGGGCATGCCCAAAGCGCGTTCAGCAATGATATTGCGCTGTATCTGATTAGTCCCGCCGTAAATCGTATCGGAGCGGGAAAACAAAAACAGCTTTTGGAGCTTATTATATTCGCCCTCTTCTAAGATTTCTGCCGACGCGCCCATGACGTCCATAGCGAGCTCGCCCAAATCACGATGCCAACTGGCCCAATAGATTTTGGATATGTAGCCTTCTTTGGTCAGCTCGCCTGTCTCAGCGGCTTCGAGTGTGCGAAGCGCCGTAAAACGCATAATCTTCAGACCCGCATAGGCTTTGGCAATACGCTGGCGGATTAGCGGGTTTTGGGAGGCGCCGTTTTTCTTTGCGAGTTCCACAATTTGCCGGAACTCATCAGCAAAAGTCATTTGCTGCCCGAGCGTAGATGCGCCGCGTTCAAAGCCCAGCAAGGCCATGGCGATTTTCCAGCCTTCACCGATACTGCCAATAATATCCTCTTCACCGCAAACAGCGCCGCCGAAAAAGACTTCGTTAAACTCAGCCGTCCCGCTCATCTGTTTAATCGGGCGAATCTCTATGCCGGGTTGATCGAGTTCGACCAGCAGGAAGACAAGGCCGTGCCGTCCGACTGAACCCTCCTCTGCGCGGGCGATGACAAAGATATAATCCGAATCCATCGCCAAAGACGTCCAAATCTTCTGACCCTCAATAATCCATTGCCCATTTTCGAGCCGCGCTTTAGTTTTGATATTAGATAAATCTGATCCCGCATTGGGCTCGCTATAGCCTTGGCACCAAAACTCTGTGCCCGCTTTTATTCCCGGCAAATATTTTGCTTTTTGCTCTTCCGTTCCAAAAGCGATAATCGTCGGGGCCAAGAGCGTCTCGCCAATATGGCCTGCGCGTCCTGGTCCGCCATGCGCGGCATATTCTTCGTTAAAGCCGACAATGTCATCAAGGCTGGCGCCGCGCCCGCCATATTCTTTTGGCCAGCTCACACCAATCCAGCCCGCCTCGCCCATTTCGCGCTCCCACTTCAGGCGCATTCCCGGGAAAGCATCCTCATCACCAGGTGTCGCGCGGCCTCGCAGGCATTCATAGTCTCCGCAGAGATTATCGTTCATCCATTGGGAGAATTCTTCGCGCAAAGTACTCATGCGGCATCTCCGAAGATATGATCTGCAAGACGGTCATAATCCCGCTCTGACGTTCCAAACATAGACTTATTCGCGCGGGCCCGTTTGAAGAAGAAATGCAAGGGGTATTCCCATGTAAAGCCAATCCCGCCATGCATTTGTATCGCGTCGCCCGCCACTTTAAAAAACGCCTCCGTAGCAAAGGCTTTGGCAATAAGGGCCGCCTCTGTCTTGTCTTCGGGCGCAGCCATGGCCGCCGCATAAACCGCAGAGCGCGCCGCCTCAATCAGGATAAACATATCCGCGCAGCGATGTTTAATCGCTTGGAAACTGGCAATAGGCCGCCCGAATTGGACACGTTGCCCCGCATATTCCAACGTCATATCAAGGCATTTTTGCGCCCCGCCAACACATTCCGCGGCCAGCGCTATAAAAGATTGCGTTATCAATTTCTCATGTTGGTCTTCACTGCCATATCCAATGGGAATTAAATCACCCTTTGCAACATCGTTCCAATCAACTGAGGCGAAGCTGCGCGTGGGGTCCATGGTTTTTTCGGGTGTTATTTTGAGGCCCGCTGTCCCTTTTGGGATTGCGAAATAATCTATGCCGCCCTCACCTCGGCCAGAGAGAACAATCAGATCGGCCTCAGCCGCATGAACAACATGGCTAATCACTTTAGCCGCGGCATCATGCCCATCACAATAGGCGGCACTTAGCTCTCCTGCCGCTATCTTTTTTAGGTAGCGGTTTTTAGCTGTTACCTCGCCTGCCGTCTGGATGATGTCGGTCACAATCCCGCATGTTGTCAAAAACGGGATAGCGCACAAGCTAGCCCCTAATTCTTCCATCACGACCACGCGGCCCAAATCGCCCAATCCTGCGCCCTCATGCTCTACACTAATCGCGATACCCGCCATGCCGAGTTCTTTTGCAAAGCTCTGCCACGCCGCCCCATCAAAGGCTGTGCCCGATTGATAAACTCGCTCAGGCCCCTTCCCGCCATCATACCACGCTTGCAGGAACCCGCGCGCGGCGTCTCTGATCATGTCATGGTCATCTGTGAAGGGGTAGGTCATGGCTAACTACTTCTCCTCATCCTGAGGCGACGCGAAGCGTCGGGACTCGAAGGATTGGCCGCTTACCCCGCGTCCTTCGAGACGCGCTACGCGCTCCTCAGGATGAGGGGTAAGTGTGAGTTTTGAGGCAGGATGAAACAGCATATTAAGTCCCGTAAACCTTCTGCGCAGCTGGGGTGATGCCTTCCAGTTCCGAAATCACATCTCCAATTTCAGAGACATCATAACGCGCGCCCTTGTCTTTGACAGGGCCCGTTTTCCAACCTTCCGCGATAGAGAGCTTTCCGCCAAAGCTTTCAAAACAATGCCCGTTTACATGAGACGACTTTTCACTCACCAAATAACAAATCAGAGGCGCGACATTGGCGGGCTCATATTTATCAAAGCTGCCATCTTCGGGAACCTTCATCATATCCGCGAACACATCTTCGGTCATGCCTGTGCGTCCTTGGGGCGCGACCGCATTGGCCGTAATACCGTAACGGCCAAGCTCAGCCGATTGGTTAAGCGTTAGTGTTAGGATACCGCCTTTGGCCGCCGAGTAATTTGTCTGCCCGACTGAGCCCTGAAGTCCTGCACCAGAGCTTGTATTGATAATCCGTGCATTCACGGCTTTGCCTTCTTTACTTTGCTGCCGCCAATATTTAGCCGCGTGAGAACTTATGCAAAAATGGCCTTTGAGGTGAACTTTGATGACAAGGTCCCAGTCTTCCTCAGAGAGCGAGGTGAACATACGGTCTCGATTATTGCCTGCATTATTGACGACAGCGTGAAGGTCTCCAAATTCATCTATGGCTGATTTCACAATATCAAAGGCGCTGTCATAATCCGTGATATCACCAAGGTTGATGAGCGCTTTCCCGCCAGCCTCTGTTATCGCCTCAACAGTCGCTTGCGCGGTTTCTGCATTGATATCGTTGACGACAACATTGGCGCCCTCTTCGCCAAGCGCGATCGCGTAGGCGCGTCCTAAGCCTCCGCCAGCACCCGTAACAATAACGGTTCTGCCTTTACAGAAATCACCCATATTTAGAGCCTTTCAATAATCGTCACATTAGCGACGCCGCCGCCCTCGCACATGGTTTGCAGACCATAGCGAGACTCGCGGCGTTCCATTTCGTGAAGCAGCGTTGTCATGAGCTTCGTCCCCGTTGATCCCAATGGATGACCGAGCGCAATCGCGCCGCCATTTACATTTGTTTTCTCATGCGGGATGCCTGTTTCCTGCATCCAGGCCATGGGTACGGGCGCAAAGGCTTCATTGCATTCAGCAATATCAATATCATTAGCGCTCATACCTGCACGTTTTAAAGCTCTTTTCGTCGCTGCAATGGGTCCGGTTAGCATCATGATAGGGTCATCGCCCATAACATCCAGATGATGAATACGCGCGCGGGGTTTAAGGTTATATCGCTTCACCGCAGCCTCTGACGCAATCAACATCGCCGAAGACCCGTCACAGGTCTGACTCGCTACGCCCGCTGTGATGAGCCCATGCTCATCAAAGGCTTCAAGCTCAGCCATGCGTTCCATAGTCGTATTGGCGCGAATAGTTTCGTCCTGCTCCAAGCCATTGATGGGCGTGATTTCGCGGTCAAACCAGCCTTCGCTTCGGGCCTTATCGGCACGTTTATGACTCTCCAAGGAATAAGCTTCCAAGTCTTGGCGCGAGAAATTCCATTTTTTCGCTATCTCTGACGCGCCGAAAAACTGATTAACGGGTGCCTTACCGAAACGCTCGACCCAGCCTGGGGACGTATGGAACACATGGTCAAACCCGAGCGCCTGACCCGCTATCATGGAGGACCCAATTGGAATTTTACTCATGGTTTGAACGCCGCCTGCAATGACCACATCTTGCGTTCCGCTCATCACGGCTTGAGCCGCAAAATGGACGGATTGCTGAGACGACCCACATTGACGGTCAATCGTCACACCCGGGACAATTAAATCATAGCCCGCAACCAACCACGCTGAGCGGGCAATATTTCCCGCGAGCGGGCCAACCGCATCCAAACATCCAAAAATGACGTCATCATATTCGTCTTGCGGAATATCATTATTCTCGACGATGTCCTTGATGACATGGGCCGCGAGATCAGCCCCGTGAATATCCTGCAAACTTCCGCGCCGCTTTCCTGTTGGGGTGCGGGTCGCGTCAATAATATAAGCTTCTGCCATGTTAGTCTCCTAGTTAAATGTCTGTCCGGGGCCAAGCTGGGCGTCTCCGTTCAAAACATAATCTTCTAATTTTTTCATATGATAATTGCGGTCGCCCCATTCTCCGCAAAGCGCCCAAGCGCGTTTCATAAAGAGATGCAAATCCACCTCATAGGTATAACCCATTCCGCCGTGAACTTGAATAGCCGTTACCGCCGCTAGCATGGCCGTATCGATCGCAGCGACTTTGGCATTATGCACCGCCGCTCCGCCTTTGATAGCCGCGAGGTGGATGATGGGCCGCGTAAATTCTATCTGGGTATAAACATTTGCGAGCTGATGTTTTACCGCTTGGAACGAGCCTATGGGTTTTCCGAATTGGTGGCGATCTTTAGCATAGTCTACGGACATATCGACCATGCGTTGGGAGAGACCAATAAGTTGGGCAGCTGTCAGAACTGCGCCGTGAACGTTAGCGCTTTCGGCATTCTCGTCATTCCCGTTTTTCGCTTTGACCAGATTACGTAACGGGTCAATTGAGCTCACAGCTCTACCTGTTTCTGAAAGCGAGGCGTCTATATAGGGGCGCAGCTCACTGCGCATGGCCCGTTGTATAGGCCCCGAAAGCTCACTCTCTTTGGCGTGAGGCACTGTAATGCCCGCTATCTCAACATAGGGTTCTGTTACCCCCGCATAGCCTGCCGCTTCGGCAATGCCTGCCATCACGACAAGCGGTTGCTCCAAACCTCCCGCACTCTCTGGCGCCATAATGCCAAGCAAACCAAGCTGCGCAAATTGCGGCCAGAGGTTAGAGACCTGTTCCCCCGCTACCATTTTGCGCATACGCTCAGGCGTGCTCTCACCGTCAAAAAAAGTTCTGGCAGCGTCGATGAGGTCTTGCTGATCTTGCGTAAAACGAAAGTCCATTAAAAGACCTCCAGACACGCTTGGCCTTGCCTTCTCCCCGCATGCGGGGGGAAGTGGGCTTTTGCCTGGAAAAAGGTCGATGGGGGGCTGTAGCGGCTTGTCTCGAATTTTAGTCTACAATCGAGACTACCCCCCATCCCCCGCTTCGCGGGTACTTCCCCCCGCATACGGGGAGAAGGGAGTCTATTTGTAAGCGCACTCATCGCGGTAGCCCCAAAACGCGCTCTGCTAAAATATTCCGCTGGATTTCATTTGTCCCCGCATAAATCGGGCCTGCGAGCGAGAACATATACCCGTCAAGCCAGCGGCCATTATCAATCGCGTCCAGGCCCTCTTCGAGTTCGGCCTGCGCGCCCATAATTGTCATGGCTGTGCGGTGAAGATGCTTGTCCATTTCCGACCAGAATAATTTATTGGCGCTGCTCTCGGAACTGATAGAGGCGCCTGCCTGAACCCTCGATACTAATTGATAGGTCGCCGCGCAGAAGCGTTCTGTATTCATCCAAGCTTGGATAACTTGCTCACCGACGCCAGAGGATAGACGGTCTTTATGCTCTTTATAAAGTTTTACCAATCGCGCTGCTGCGGCTTGGAACCTTGCGGGAGAGCGCAAAAGCAAACCCCGTTCAAACCCTGCCGTGGCCATAGCTACGCCCCAGCCGCCATGTTCGGGGCCGAGCAGGTTTTCAGCGGGAACGCGCACCTCATCAAAGAAAAGTTCTGCAAATCCAGGGTCGCCATCTAGCTGCGCTATGGGCCGCCTGGTGAGACCTTTACTATCCAGCGGGATGAGAAGTTTAGACAACCCCTTATGCCGCTCACTACCCTCTTCGGTTCTGACTAAGGCAAAGCACCAATCGGCAAAGACAGCGCGGGACGACCATGTCTTCTGTCCCGTTACAACATAATGATCACCATCACGAACCGCCTTGGTGCGTATCGCGGCCATATCAGACCCCGCCCCTGGCTCGCTCCAGGCCTGTGCCCAAATCTCATCTCCGCTGGCCATAGGCGGCAGGAAGCGCGCTTTTTGCGCCTCTGTGCCATATTCCATTATCGTCGGTGCGAGGAGGAAAATGCCGTTCTGACTCACTCTTAGGGGGGCATCGGCGCGGTAATATTCTTCTTCAAATATCAGCCATGAAATAAGGTCTAGTCCGCGCCCGCCATATTGCTCGGGCCAGTTCACATTACCCCATTTATCCTTGGCCAGTGTGCGTTCCCACTCGCGGTGCAGTTCAAACCCTTCTGCGGTATCAAAACTTGGGAGGCGCTCCTTTGGCGCGTGCGCGAAAAGCCATTCTCGCACCTCGGCACGGAATTGTTTTTGTTCGGATGTGTAGCCGATATCCATTAGCTTTTTTTAAAGTCCGCAGCTTTGCCCGTTTCGACAAAGGCATCACGTGATTTTTGGCTATCTTCATGCATATACATTTCAAAGGTAAAGCCTTGCTCCCAGCGATAGCTGGCATCGACATCAAAAGGCTCAATTCCGTTTAGGGCTTGCTTGGCAATACGGAGCGCGTCACGGGATTTCTCGGCCAAAATCTTAGCATAACCCATGGCTTCATCAACGAGGTCCGCTTTGGGCACAACTTTCTCTATCCCGCCTAATCGGTAAGCTTCTTGAGCGCTGATTTTACCGCCCGTTAAAAATGCGGCGCGCACTTTGGCAACCCCTAACATGCGCTGTAAATGCGCAGCCCCGCCCATGGCTCCGCGGTCAATCTCAGGCAGAGAAAAATAAGCATCATCCGAGGCAATCACAATATCCGCCGCACCGCACATAATCACGCCCCCGCCAATTATAAATTTATGCGCCGCGACAATAACCGGCACTTCGCAGTGATGGATGGCTTTGCCCGTCAGGTAATTCCCCTTATTCACCCCAACAATGGCCGAGCCGTCATGAGCGAGTTCTTTTATATCGACGCCTGCGCAAAAGCCTTTGCCCTCTGAGCGAATGAGGATGACTTTGACATCTTCGCGCGCGCCTAACTCATCCATGATTTTCGGAATTTCATTCCACGTCTCGCTGTTAAAGGCATTGACGGGCGGGAAATCAAAGACAACTTCAGCGATGTTTTTTGAGACATTTGTTTTTATGGGCATGATTTAAGGCTCCTGAACAAACTCTTCTCCCCACCCTGTGGGGGGAAGTGGGCTTTTGGCTTCAGCCAAAAGGTCGATGGGGGGAAGGGCCACGTAGGAAAAACATTATCGGTTCTCATAACGAGAAAGCCCACCATCCCCCGCTTCGCGGGTACTTCCCCCCGCATGCGGGGAGAAGGATAATCATGAAATTTTAACGTCATGCCCCTACCCTCTTCAAACTAGCCTCGGCATCGACGACTATTTTGCCGACAATATCTGCGCAGTTTGGCAAATCATCTATTAGGCCTGCAATCTGCCCGCTCGGCAAAACGCCTTCATGAGGTTTTCCCTCGACCATAGCTTTTTGTATAATCATCGGCGCGTTCCCTGCCATCATTGTTTGGCCCAAAGTCATATCAGTTTTGCTCGCCATGCCCCAAGCTGTCTTGATAGTTTGGGTCATACTCATGCCCGTTTGAGATTTATACTTTATGCCGTTTTGCATCGCCCGTATGAGCATTCCAACCTTGGATGATGTCTCTAAATCAGACAAAGTTCCGTTCAAAATCATGCGTTGCGGCAAGCCATCAAGTTTTGTCGAGACAGGAATTTTAAGCACATCAGATTTTAGATATTCAGCCTTAGTGGCGTCAGGCGTCGGACTATCCGCGCTCATCATAAAGCGTGTGCCCATAGCAATTCCGTCCGCGCCAAATGTTAGCGCCGCCGCTAGGCCGCGCCCGTCTTTAAACCCGCCGCAAGCCGCCACTGGGACGCCGAGATTTTGGTCAATAACTTGCGCGAGCAGTAACCACGTCGGCGTTGCGCCCGTATGACCGCCGCCTTCTTGGCCTTGGCAGACAAGAATATCTGCCCCCATCTTTACAGCCTTACTCGCATGTTTAGACGCGCCAATAGTGGGGACACATTTAAGGCCTGCGGCCTTGACCTTCTCAACGATTTTGGGCGATGGACCGCGCCCGTAAGATAGTGCCGCAACGTCATAGTCGATGCACATATCTATAATCTTTTCAATACCTTGCTGGAAAGCATGGATGTTTACGCCAAAGGGTTTATCTGTTTTTGATTTAATTAATTTGATCTCTGCTTCGCATTCCTCAGGCGACATAACCGCTGCCGCTAAAAACCCAAAGGCGCCCGCTTCAATACTCGCTGTCACAAGCTGTGAGGTGGACACCCAACCCATCGCCGTTTGGATGATAGGGTATTGACACCCAAGCGCTTCGGTCAGCGGCGTATTGAGCGCGGCATGCATCAGCCTTCTTTGTCTTTATTAGCTTGCGCCATAGACTTGCCGTCAAATCCGGCAATGTAGTCACCTTTAACAATCGTATTATTGGCATGGGCGAAATGATGATAGCCGTAGACCATATCCATTCCGCTACGCTTGCCTTGCAAGTCTTCAATCTGATTGCAAGCTTGTTTCGTCAGAGACATTGCGAGGCGGGGCTGCTTCCCCATTTTCTCGGCCCATTGGTGCACGGTTTCTTCGAGGGCCTCGCGCGGGACAACCTTGTTAATCATGCCCGCTTCATAGACGCGCTGCGCGGACCAACGCTCCCCTAGTAAAAGAAATTCTTTGGCCTGCCGAACGTTAAGTTCAAATGGATGGGCGAAATATTCAACACCGGGGAACCCCATTTGAACGACAGGGTCTTGGAAGAAGGCATCATCAGAGGCGATAATAAGATCGCAGACCCAAGCCAGCATGAGGCCGCCTGCGATACAGCCGCCATGCACTTGCGCGATCGTCGGTTTTGGGAGTGATCGCCACCGGCGGCAAAATTCAAGATAGACTTCTTGCTCGCGGACATAGGCTTTTTCTGCGCCCGGCTTATTGTCGTGATTGTAATTCATGGAGCGGCGGTCATCCCGGCCCCGTTCGAAATCCCGCCCCGGCGTACCAATGTCATGGCCCGCAGAGAAATGCTTGGCATTTGATCTCAACACAATCACTTTCACATCGTCATCGCCGCAAGCCCGGAAGAATGCATCATCGAGCGCGTAAAGCATCTGCGAGTTTTGACTATTGTGATATTTCGGACGGTTCAACGTTATATAAGCCGTCCTGTCCTCAATCCCGTAGAGCACGGGCTGAGCTTCTTCGTATACAATGTCGACGTCGACTTTAGGAACTGTTTCGTTGCTCATGCGGCTCTCCTACCGGGAGGGTTATCTTTGAAAATATAAGCCCGCATATTATGGGGATCATATTTCTCGATAATGTCTAATTGTGTTTGAGTGGGTGCAGCAGTTTCAGGAATATTATTAGGCCGGACTAAGTCAAAGCCTGTATTTTCTTGAACCTCCTCGAACGTAACGCCTGGGTGTAGCGACCGAACACGGATAGCGTGATCAGGCCCTTCAAAATCCAGCACGCAGAGGTTTGTAACGATTTGCCGGTGGTCGAGACCGCGCGGATATTTCCCGTCGGGATAACGCGACGGATTATAGCCAGCCCCGCTGACCATATCGACTTCCTCTGCCACAAGGGCGCGCTTATTATGGCTCGCGAAAAACATTGAGGTGCGGTTATTGACGGTATTTCCGGGCAGACCGCGCACGCCAAGCATAGTCACCTTTGGCGCGGCGTAATCGCCAATGCAGGACAAATTCATCTGGCCATATTTATCGACTTGAACAGGCCCGACAAAGGCATGGCGATTGCCTTTTGCGATGACGGTAAAGACTCGCTCATAGCCAATACGGCCTTCTTTTTTAATCGGGTAATCTCCGCGCGGGCCGACAGGCACAGGCTCAGCGGCGAGATAATAAATCCCGTCGCTCATCATCATGCCAGGCAGGAATGTCTCTTTGGCGACATAACCCGCAAGCTTAGGCAGCGTCCCAATCAGCGTCGCGAAGACTTCGGGTGTTTCATCGCGGAAAATTTCAGACGCGGCCACAATGGCAAGCTCAGCAAGTGTATAATCAGTGCTCATCATACCCCTCCTAAAATGCCGGCAGCGCAAGACTGCGAATATGGTCTTGGCCGCCTACGGATTTAACATAATCATCTGAGCTAACAAATTCTGAGACATATCCCTCCCAGCCCTCTTTGGCTGTGGCGCTATAAGCTTTCAAATGCGCCACATCGAAACCATAGTCAGGCCCGCAAGATGTCGGATGCGCGCCATAGGGAACTTCGGCCACACCAGCGACGAGGTTGCGCTCAATCGGCATACGCAGGATTTTGTGATCATCATTAAAGGCGCTCGTTTCTACAAGCCGTTCGCAGGTTAAATAGGCTTTATCAGCTGCGCGGCAGAACCATTCATCAAAGAACATATCCGGCCCGCCAATCCAGCTATTGCCGCGCTGATCCGCCTCGCTCACATGGCAGAGCGCTACGTCCAGTTTGATAGCGGGCATCGCAACATAATGATCTTCGCTATACGGGCTTTTGATAGTTTTGATGTGCGGATTATATGTCATCACGTCTGTTCCTAGACCTGCGATACAGGGGAGAAAATCAAGATTTTGCGCCGCCGCTTTCAGGCCAAGCTGAAACATGCCTTCATCAATTTCCATCACCTCAAATTCACCTGCAGACCGCGCGCGACGGAAATGCGATTCAAGCGGAATGGCGTCGAGCGATACAAAACTAAAAACAAGCTTTTTAATCTTTCGCGCGCTGGCGAGCATGCCTACATCACAGCCGCCATAGGAGACGATGGTCAGGTCTTTCAGATCAGATTTCACAATCTCTCGGATAAGCGCCATAGGCTTTTGCCGCGCGCCCCACCCGCCAATACCGAGGGTCATACCATCTTGGAGCTGACCGACAATGTCAGCCGCACTCATGCGTTTATCTAAAACAGCTTGGCTCATATTCTACCCAACAACCGGGAAGTCATATTCATGACCCCAAAGATCGCCAATCTTAGATTTCGTGGGTTTATATTTCGACCAGTCTTTGATCTGCTTACCTTCATATCCGACCTCAAAACCGATGCCGCCTGGCGCGAAGAAATAAAAGCTCACCATATGATCATTGGCGTGACGCCCTAGTGACGCAAAGATATGCAGCCCTGCTTCTTTCACGCGGTCCATACACATGCCAACCTCATCAATTGTTCCCATTTCCGCCATGAGGTGAATAACGCCTGTGGGGTTTGGAAAGTTATAGAGCCCAAGTGTGTGATGACGCGGGTTGTCCGCATGCATGAAATAGATGCGCTGCTTTGGCATTCCCGGTGCGAAGGCTGGTAAGGTCAAATCATCAGACACGCCAAAGCCCATGACTTTGCGGTAGAAATCAATCGTCTTCTTATTTTCAGGTGCAGGAAGAACCATATGGCCAAGGCCCATTTTCCCTGTTTTGAAGGATTTAATGCCGTGTCCCGGTGTAAAGGGTTCGCCTTTATCGCGGCCGTAGAAAATTTCGACTTTATTACCGGAAGGATCAGGAAAGCTAGCGACGGCTTTTACGGCGCGATGTTTCGCGTCTTTATCCGAACCCCGCGTGACAGCGACTTTCTTCTTTTCCAAAAGCTTGATCTGATCTTCAAACGCCTTTTTCGATGACATCTGATAGCCGCCTGCCACAAAGCGGTCAGCGTCACCTTTGCGGATCATATAGCGGAAAGGTGAATTATCCATACGCAAATATTTCGCGCCCTTTTCACCAAAGGATTTCGCCGTGCCAAAGCCAAGAACACTCTTGGCAAATTTAGCCCAAGCACTTGGGTCCCGCATTTCCAAAATGACGTAACCTAAATTCGCAACACCCATAATTATTCCCCTTTTGCTTTTTTAAGCGCCTTTTCTTTTTTTATATCCAGCGCAACATCGACAATCATATCTTCTTGTCCGCCCACCATACGGCGGCGGCCAAGTTCCACAAGTATTTCGCGCGTATCCAGGCCGTAATCCTCAGCCGCTTTTTCTGCATGGCGAAGGAAACTAGAATAAACGCCAGCATATCCCAGAGACAATGTCTCTCTATCAACCCGCACGGGGCGGTCTTGAAGGGGCCTTACTAATTCCTCAGCCGCGTCCATCAATTTGTAAACATCACAGCCATGCTTCCAGCCTTTTTTATCAATCGCAGCAATGAAGACTTCGAGCGGCGCGTTCCCTGCTCCTGCCCCCATAGCCGCGAGTGAGGCGTCCACACGACGTGCTCCATATTGCACTCCAACAATCGAATTCGCCACGCCCAGCGAAAGATTGTGATGGGCGTGGACGCCCCGTTCGGTTTCCGGTTTCAGGATATCGTTATAAGCATTCAGACGGTCAGCATATCCATCCATATCAAGCGCGCCGCCAGAGTCGGTCACGTAAACACAGGTCGCGCCATAATCTTCCATCAATTTGGCTTGGCTCGCCAGATGTTTCGGTTCTGCCATATGGCTCATCATTAAAAAGCCAATCGTATCCATGCCGAGCTCACGTGCCATTTCTATGTGTTGGCGCGAGACATCAGCTTCGGTGCAGTGCGTAGCCACGCGGACGGAGCGAACGCCTAAATCATAGGCGCGTTTAAGCTCATCAATCGTCGCAATCCCAGGCAGAATAAGTGTTGTAACCACGGCGTTTTCAACAACGTCACAAACAGCCTCAATCCATTCCCAATCCGTATGCGCGCCAAAGCCATAATTAAATGCCCCGCCATTAAGGCCATCGCCATGGGCGATTTCAATGGCATCAACGCCGGCTTCATCTAATGCCTTGGCAATAGAACGCACATGATCGACGGAATATTGGTGCCGGATAGCATGCATACCATCGCGCAGAGTTACATCTTGGATGTAGAGACGATCATTCGTAGGATCTGTAACAACGCCGCTCATGAGAAAGCCTCAAGAATCTCTTCTCCCCTTAGTGTTTTCTTGCAAACACAGAGGGGGGAAGTGGCCGAAGCGTAGCGGAGGTCGATGGCGGGGAACTCTCGCCTAATTGGACATGTCTGAATATGTGGAGAGAGCCCCCCATCCCCCGCCAAACGGCGGGTACTTCCCCCCGCATGCGGGGAGAAGAGTAAGTATGCAACGTCACTCACGCCGCCGCACATTTTTATTTCTCTGTCGCTCACGATGTTCGCTCCGCGCCTCTTGTAAATTTCTTCCGTGCAATGGCCTCAGCTGTGCCCATGCCTGCCGACGTCATAATGTCGAGATTACCTGCATATCTTGGTAAATAATGTCCCGCGCCTTCGACTTCGAGAAAGATCGTCACTTTTGTGCCTTCATAGGTCCCAAGCCCCGGGATGTGCAGCTTGTTGTTTCCTGTAAATTTTTCAAATTGTACATCTTGCTTGAGGCGGTAACCCGGCACATAGGCCTGCACATCAGCAACCATATTTGCGACGGATTTACGAATATCCTCTTCTTTTCCGCCAACGGATAAGGCGTAAACAGTATCGCGCATTATCATTGGCGGCTCTGCGGGGTTGAGAATGATAATCGCCTTCCCCTTTTGCGCGCCGCCAACGTCTTCAATGCCTTTCGCGGTCGTGCGGGTGAACTCGTCGATATTGGCGCGTGTTCCCGGTCCAGCAGAACGGGACGACACAGACGCCACAATTTCCGCATAGGGTACCGACTCGCTAACGCGCGTGACTGCGTAAACCATAGGAATAGTCGCTTGGCCGCCGCAGGTGACCATATTCACATTGGGCGCATCTAAATGTGCATCCATATTCACAACAGGCACACAATAAGGACCGATAGCGGCAGGCGTTAGGTCCACCATTTGCTTACCTTCAGCTTCGCAAATCGCGGCATGTTTGGCATGGGCATAAGCCGATGTTGCATCGAAAACGATTTTAACATCTTTCCAAACATCGAGCTTTTGCGCCCCCTCAACGCCTTCATGCGACGTCGCAAAACCACGTTCTCTCGCCATGGCTAATCCTTCGGAGGCTTCGTCAATGCCGATAACGCAGCCGACTTCGAGCACATCAGAACTCTCGGCAATCTTAATCATCAAGTCCGTGCCTATATTGCCAGAGCCGATAATTGCTGTCTTAATCTTTTTTGTGTCCCAGTCGCTCACTGCGCTCGCTCCTCGCCTCTTAGCCATCACACAAACTCCACATCACAAGAACCAAAACCTGCAATGGACATTGTCATTTTGTCGCCGCGCACCGCGGGATGAAGCGGCACTAATGAACCCGAAAGAATAATCTCGCCCGCCTCGAAAGGAATTCCATATACGCCCAATGTATTGGCGAGCCAGGCCACAGCATTTTCTGGCGCGCCTTGCACAGACGACCCGACGCCGCGGCTAATCTCTTCGTCGTTTTTCTCCACAACTACTTCCAGAGACGCCATATCGAGACTTTTTGGATCGACTTTTTGCTCGCCTAATACAAATACGCCGCAAGAGGCATTATCCGCGACTGTGTCCTGTATCTTGATTTTCCAGTCTTTGATGCGGCTATCCACGATTTCAAAACAAGGCTGGACATAGTCCGTCGCATCCAAAACGTCCTGTCCTGTAACGCCGGGGCCCTTAAGTCCCTTTTTCAGTTTAAAGGCAATCTCGGCTTCGGCCATGGGCGCAATGTGGCAATCGACATGCACCTTCCCGTCTGTCACATGCATGGCGTCCGTCAAAAATCCAAAGTCCGGTTGAAACACGCCCAGCATATCCTGCACAGGTTTTGATGTAACACCGATTTTCTTACCGACGACATTCTCTCCATTTTTAGCTTCACGGATTTTCAAAAAAGCGAGGGAAATTTGATACGCATCATCAATGCTCATATCAGGATAACGGTCGGTCAGAGGCGCGATGGGTGTTCCTGCCGCCAAGGCGTCAAATAGCTCTTGGGCTATAACTGGATATTGCTCAGTAATCGCCATTATCCGTGCTTTAAAAAATCTATAGAGGCTGCATTAAACATCCGCGCATGTTCAATCATCACCCAATGGCCGCAGGCATTGACCTCGATAAAGCGCGATTGCTCATTAGCTTTCAGGCACTTTTCTTTACCTTGGGGCGGCATAAATTCGTCATTCGCACCCCAAAATGTGAGGATAGGACAGGTGAGCTCTGTCATACGGGAGCCAAGTTCAGGCGTTTTCATTGTCGTCAAAACCTCTTTCGGCTGATCCTGCGCCACGGCCCAGCGCATATCAATCAGCTCTTGGGTCACGTGTTTCGGGTCATAGGTGAAGAGGCGCATGACATCGCCTAGAATCTCTTTACTCATACCTGCTTTATTAGCCTCCATCATCTTACCAATGCCAGGCATGGTCCAATAGGCGCCCTGCTCTTCCAAGCATCCTGGCCCCATTAAGATGAGCTTCTCGACAAAATCAGGATTATCCAGCGCAATTTGTATCGCCACACCTCCGCCCAGAGAGTTGCCAACAAAACTACATTTTCGCACGCCCATTTCTTTAAGCCCCGCCATCAACGTGTCGCAGAACAGTTGTAGCGTATAATCGCCTTGGTCGAGAGGCTTATCCGTATATCCAAAGCCAATCATGTCAGGCAACAAAACGCGATAGCCAGCCTTCGCAAAGGCATGTTTATTTAAATGGAAGTTAGCCCACGCACTATTACCGGGCCCGGAGCCATGCAGAAAAACTATAGGCTGGCCCTCTTTATCACCATATTCGAGATAGTGCATGCGGATAGGTCCCGCTTGCACATAGCAGGCTTCTGGCGGGCCGTTCTGGTCAGGCATCAGACAAATACGTCCGTGCTATCGGCGCCCAAATGAACAGCGCCGAGGTTACGCGCAAAACTAATCGGGTTATTGGCCACATGCGCCCGCGCGATGTGGATATCATGCCAGATGTCTTGGATAGGCGAATTGCGATAAACACTGCGGCCACCCGCGACATCAAAAAGCATATCCACAGCCTGCATCATGCGGTCAATCACAAGGCTGGCTTGATAGCGATATTTCACGCGGTCCTTCATCGGGATTTCGCGGCCTGAGTTTACGGCGTCCATCATTTCGTCAAAGTTACGGTACATAATTACTTCGGTCTCATCGATGAGGTTTGCAGCTTCCGCTACACGTCTTGTAACATCTGGATCACTCGCAAGTCGCGTCACATCGGTGGAGCTACCCTGCGCATTATCGATAAAGAGCTGGAGCGCATGTTTCGCCGCGCCAATGGCCGGCGTGCAAACAACACGGACAAACATTTGCGCCCAAGGAATGGAATACATCTCATTGTCTTGGTAATGCTTACAATTAAACCCATCCATTTGGTGGTGCGTGCGATATTCCGGCACAAAGACAGGCTCTTTGATGATGATATCATTAGAGCCCGTCGCCTGCAGGCCCATGGCATGCCACGTATCTTCAATCACGTAATCAGGCTTCTTTACGAGGAAGGTGCGGTAGTGAATATTTTCTGGCCCTTGGTCGAAAATCAGGCCGCCCAAAAGCACCCAATCGCAATGGCCTGAGCCTGAGCTCCAGCCCCATTGACCAGACAGCATAAATCCGCCCTCAGCCGTTTCGACTTTCGCGCCTGCGGGATTGTAAGAAGAACTAATGAGCGTGTCAGGTCCGGCATCATAGACATCTTTCGCCGCTTGAGGGTTCATCAGAGAGAGTTGATAAGCATGCACAGCAATAATACCGCTAGCCCAAGCTGTGCCCATATCGCGCTCAGCAATATCAACGGAGGCTTTAAAGAACTCCTGCGGAGGCCGCTCTAACCCGCCATATTGTTTAGGTAAGAATGAGCGGAAATAGCCCGTTTTACGGATAGCTTCGATCGCCTTTTTTGGGATCTCGCGCTGCTCTCGTCCTTTGGCCGCGCACTCGCTCACGACATCTAGCGCACTACTAATATCTAAAGATTGCTCTGCTTCGACAGATTTTAAAGCGGCTTGGCCCATTTGAGACTCCTCATTCACTTAAGGCAGAATATCAATCAATGCGCATTTTTCAATGGCTTTTAATACGCAAAATGACACATGGAGGGCAAAATTTGGTTGTTTTGCGTAAGAATGCTGCAGATAATTACGCTTTTAGTCTATACTTCATCACCTTACCCGAAGCATTACGCGGTAATTGGTCGTGAAAGGTAATCCCGCGGGGAACTTTGTAATTCGCCATAGTTTCACGGCACCACGTGATGAAGTCCTCTTTGGACAGTTTTTCCGATAAAACGATGTGAGCATGTGTGACTTCCCCAAGCCGCTCATCTGGGGCACCTGTGACTGCTACGTCCGTGATAGCAGGGTGCTGCAACAAAGCTTTCTCAACCTCGGCAGGATAGACATTAAAGCCCCCCACAATCACCATATCCTTTTTGCGGTCCGTAATTTTGATGTAACCCTTGGCATTTTGGGTGCCGATGTCGCCTGTTTTGAGCCAACCGTCAGACGTAATCGTTTCTGCCGTAGCTTCGGGCATATCCAGATAGCCTTGCATAACATTTAAGCCGCGCACCCAAATCTCGCCCTCTTCTCCTACGCTGACATCATCCCCGTTTTCATCGACAAGCCGCAGCTCAGTCCCTGGTAAGGGCCGCCCGCATGTCGTCGCAATAGTTTCAAAATCATCACCCTTTTGGCACAAGGATACGACGCCTGTGGATTCGGTTAGGCCGTAAGCCGAAAACACATCATCAATGCCAAGGTCCTCATGCATAGCGCGAATAAGATCGACGGGAATGGTTGTCGCCCCAGTTGTGGCTACGCGAAGGCTTGAGATGTCATGCTTATCCAAATCAGGATGGGCGAGTAGCGTCTGAAAAATTGTTGGCGCGCCTGGCATGACCGTAATTTTATCGCGCTCAATACGCTCCAAAACGTCTTTGGGATTATAGACCGCGAGAGGGAAAATGGCGGCCCCTTTAATCAGGCAAGATAGCCAGCCCGCCTTATAGCCAAAACTATGAAAGAATGGATTGACCACAAGATAACGGTCATTTTCATCCATACCTATGGCGTCTGTAAAGCTCTCAAAGACCTGAACATTTTGGGCATGTGTCGTCATAGCCCCTTTAGGTGCGCCCGTCGTGCCTGAGGTGAAAATGATGTCGGAAATGTCTTTATCAAAAAGCTCGGTCATATCCGAGGCCGTAGCTTCACGTGATAAAAATGCCTCGAACGCGCCCCGTCCCGCCTCTTCGCGAATAACGATGATGTCTTGAAGAGCGGGTAGGTCTTGTCCCTCGAGCATGGCGGGATAGTCGTGGCCTAAAAACCCTTTAACGGTGAATAGCAATTTGCACCGTGCGCGCCGCAAAATATCCGCCGCCTCAACACCTTTATAGCGGGTATTGAGAGTCACCATCACAGCCCCCAGCGATTGTCCTGCTAAGGCTGTGATAATCCATTCCGCGCAATTGGGCGCCCAAATGCCGAATGTGTCGCCATGGCTCAGCCCCATGTGACGCATCACCCCAGCCGCTTCTTTGACCTGCGCTGCCAACTCCCCATAGCTCAGCTGCCAGTCACCATCCTCTATCGCCAAAGCGCTCGGGCGGCGCGCAGCTTGATCAAAGAGCAGTTGAGGAATTGTCGTCATTTTTTACTCATATTCTACGCAATCAAAGAGTTTGACTATACATAGCTATTATTTTGCGCAACATAAGACACGAATAAATACGCAGGCGAATGATGAGCTTTAAAGACAAAACCATAATCGTAACAGGCGGCGGACGCGGCATTGGACGCGGCATATCGGAAAGCTTTGCCGCGAAAGGCGCGAATATTATCATCTGCGGACGGCGCGAGCCTGATAGCTTGCCAGCCAATAGTCATTTCATTTCGCTTGATATTCGCGAGGCAGAGTCCGCCAAGGCTTTGATAGACTTTGCGCTAGACAAAACTGGCCGCGTTGATTGCCTCATCAACAATGCGGGCGGCGGGCCGCCTGTAGCGAGTAAAGATGCCAGCCCCAACCTTACGCAAAAGGTCATTGCGCTCAATTTGCTCGCGCCGATTAATCTTGCGCAAGCCGCTTACGCCCCTCTGAAAACATCAGGCGGGTCCATCGTGAATATCTCCAGCGTCTCGGCCACGCGCAGCTCCCCTGGCTCTGTGGCTTACGGCGCCGCTAAAGCAGGGCTTCTCAACGTCACCACATCCCTCGCCATGGAATGGGCACCCGACATTCGCGTCAACGCTATCATTGTCGGCCTCGTCAAAACAGAAGCTAGCGCGGATCATTATGGCGGCGAAAAAGGTATGGCGCATCTGGCCAGTAATCTTCCCATGGGCCGTATGGGCGCCCCCGAAGATATTGCCAAAGCCTGCCTCTTCCTCGCTGACCCTAGCAATTCATATGTCTCAGGTGCATGCCTAGAAGTCTTTGGCGGCGGCGAACCTCCAAGCTTTTTAAAAATCGCTGAAGAAGCTCATAAGTTAGGATGAGCCTAGAGTCTCGAATAGCTCGCGTCGAAGCGGAACTTGCTATTCGCAATGTCATTGCGCGTTACGGTATGGCGGCAGATTGCGGCGATATTGAAAGCGCCCTTACCTGTCACACCGAAGATGCCGTCTATGTCGTAAGCAATCCTAATGCCGGGCGCGGAAACGTGACAGGCGACCTGGAGCTGAGAGGGCACAGCGCAATTTCGGATATGCTGAGCTCTGACATGCATCAATCCCTGCTCCCAAATTGCGCCCATACAGTTGGCCCTCTCCTCGTCGAAGTGGACGGACATTCAGCGAGTGTCTTGGGTTATTCGCGCGTTTATCACGATCAAAAACTTATGCGCCTAGCGGTCAATCACTGGACACTGCACAAAGACAGCACTTGGAAAATTGCCCGCCGCGAAAGCCGCGTGATGGGCGAGGTCGCCGCGCAAGATATTCTCAAAAAGGGTCTTAAAAAATGATAGGTTTCAGGGGTTGGCATGTCTTAGGAGCGAGTTTTGTCACGGCGATGCTTATGGCAGGCGCCACATTTTATTCCTTCCAGCATTTCGTCACGCCTATTGAAGCGGAATTTGGGTTAGCCCGAGATCAAGTTAATCTTGGCATGATGGCGTTTCTGTTAAGCTCCGCCATTTGGGCCGCAATTGTTGGGAAATCCATCACGCGCGTAAATCCCAGAAAATTAGCTTTGGCTGGGATAGCCGCCTTTGGGATCAGCTTTGTCGCGCTCTCATTTGCGCAAAGCCCGAGGCAGATGGTGGCCCTTATTGTATTGCCCCTCGGATTTGGCTTCACGGCTTGCGGGCCTTTTATCGCAAATGTTTTGACGACCAATTGGTTTTATAAAAAACGCGGACGGGCCTTGGGCATTGCCGCTGTTGCGACATCAGCGGGCGGCTTTCTGGTTCAGCCAATGTTTAGTTATATGATTTTCCAATTCGGTTGGCGCTCTGCCCTGCTCTATGCGGGGATCGCGATAACCATTATCGCGACCTTTTTAATCCTGCGCTATTTCATTTCAAAGCCTGAAGACATTGGGCAATTTCCTGACGGAGACACACAGAGCACACCACAAATCATAACATCAGCAGACCCCTCTCTCATCCTTAGAAATCGAGACTTTTGGGTCATCGGCCTTGCCTGCGGCCTGCTTTTGGCAAGTGACCAAGCCTTGCTCGTCTCTTTGAAACCCTTTGGAGAAAATCTCGGCTTTACGAATACGCAAGCCACCCTGATTCCGACTGTGGTTGCGGGCTCAGCGATTGCGGGCAAGCTCCTCATCGGCTGGCTCATTGAGCGCTTTGATAAGCGGCTGGTCTTTGCTTTAGTATGCCTCTCGAATGTTCTCTTTCTGCTCGCAGCTGTTTACGTCACGAGCTTTACAGTCTTGGTCACTGTGGCCGCCTTTGTCGGCATGGCGATTGGCGGGATTTATCCCGTTTGGACGGGTATCACCGCCGACACATTCGGGAGAGATTATTTCGCCCCGGCAATTGGCATGATGAACATATTTACGGTTCTCTTGGCGGTCATCGCCATTGGTTTTGTCGGCGCGTCATTCGCCGCAAACCAAAGCTATGATCAAGCCTTCACCATCTTTATTCCCGTTGCGATTTTAGCGGCCATCGTGATGATGTTTGTGCGCGTCAAAAAGGATTCATAATGCCCACGACACTGCTGACAGACCTCTCAGATAAAATTCTGACGATCACGCTCAACCGCCCTAAAAAACTCAACGCCCTCACCCCGACATTATTGGCTGAGTTAAAAACGGAGCTAGACGCGGCGGCGAAAAATGACGCGGTTTCTGTTGTCATTATAAAATCAGCAGGCCGTGCCTTTTGTGTGGGCTATGACCTTAATGAAGAAAACTGGATTACCTCGCAATATCCCGCCAATTTCGAGCATGGCGTCGAGATAGAGCAAGACAAAAAAGATATTATGGCGCTGCTCGATTACTGGCTGGATATGTGGCGCTTTCCCAAACCCATTATTTGCCAAGTGCAAGGCGCTTGCCTGTCGGGTGCAGGCGAAATGCTCGCCGTGTCTGACCTTGTCGTGGCCAGCGAAGCTGCGAGCTTTGGCCACCCTGCTGGGCGCGACCTCGGTATCCCGCCAACAGTGTTTTTCTGGCCTCTCTTAATCGGGATGCGCAAAGCTAAAGAGATGCTCTATACAGCCCGCAGCATGAGCGCAGACGAAGCCCTTACAGCGGGACTCATCAATCAGGTTGTCCCTGCAGAGGAGCTCGAGTCTGCGACCCGCGCCCTGGCCGAAGACATCGCTAAAACACCCGTCAATCACCTAATGATTCTCAAGCAATCGGCGAATAATTTCTACGACAATATGGATATGGAAAAGAGCACGCGGCAAGCCTCTGACTTGGACGCCGAATTCCATCAAAGCCCCGTATTTCTCGCCTTCTTCAAACTGGTGAGAGAGAAAGGCATGAAAGCCGCGCTAACGGAACGCGCAAGGTTGTTTGGTTAGGCAAAAGAACAATGACCATTAAAAGTGTTTTGGTTTCCATACCTCACACTCACCACCATACCACACCACCTTAGCACCATAAGTCTTACCAAGAAAATCGATTACATCTGGCCAACTTTTATGAGGGCGTTTTTTTATTAAAGTTTCATAGTCTTTGTTCCACCAGTGGTTAATAATTGTTACAGGATACTTTGGTGGAGACCATTTCTTTTTTTCGTTCAAGTAAGGGTCAATAAAATAAACATGCCCCCACTCTGCTAAATCTAAGTGCAAATCAGTACTTTGAGTTTTCCTTCCTGGAATTCCAGTGGAACCGACTTCTCCAAGCCATATTTCAATTTCACCATCAAATTGCTCGAGCGTTGCATGTGCATCATTAACTCGATTTGCTAGATTTTTAGAAAGCCCAATATATCGGATTTTCTTTTTCCTTTTATTTTCCAGCTTCCCTATCGCTAAATATAGACCGCTTTCATAATCATCCTTGGCTGCTTTTTGCGCCTCACTAATACTGTAATATGGGCCGTACCAATCTATTTTAACCGCAATATGTTTCATGAAAAATCCTTCAGATTACGAAAACTCATTAATCAAGTTGACCTTGGCACCCTTTGTGTAGAGCGTCTAGAAATTAAACGCGGGTGAATTCGCCACAATTCTAAACTTTTTGCCTTCACGGAACGCGCAAGGCTGTTTGGTTAGATCACCGCCGTCAAAATTGACGTTGCTTCATCGGGCATGTCAAAGGCGTCTTTTTTCCCGCCAAGATAATTATCAATGAGCCAGCGCGCGCTGAGGAAATTAACGGTGCTAAAGCCTGCTGATGTCAGCATCTCTTCGAGCTCGCTTTCATAATATTTACTCTT
>ENA-ORXM01001700-ORXM01001700.1-marine-metagenome-genome-assembly--contig:-NODE-1700-length-29292-cov-3.514496_pt1 | contig 29292 bp, 27 predicted proteins | sample MGYA00237867_ERZ511480 | MGnify/ENA primary metagenome ERZ511480 (study PRJEB26309, sample SAMN06266103) | marine metagenome | isolation source: Algal blade | place: United Kingdom:Sidmouth, United... | reverse complement strand
TTAACCTCACGAGTGAAGCCTACTATAAAATTCTAGACAATGTAAATCCGTATACGCTCGAAGATGTACGTATCAGATATGCAGCGAACAACAAAGCGAATGCCTATGTTTATGGGGCGGAGCTTCGACTGAACGGAGCATTTGTGCCCGGCACCGAATCTTGGGTAAGTATTGGATATTTAAAGACCGAGGAGAATATTGATAACCGGGGGTATATTTCAAGACCCACAGATCACCGTCTAAAATTCGGCATTCTGTTTCAAGATTACGTGCCTGAAATTCCCGACTTGAAAATGTACCTTAATTTAGTTTACAACACGGGAGCACCCGGCGGATCCCCAAGTTATGCCGATCCTTATGACTTTCAAATTCGTTTAAGAGATTACAGGCGTGCAGATTTAGGTGTGTCATTAGAAATTGTCAATCCAGACAAAACATATAACTCAAGATGGAAAAAGAAGTTTAAGGAACTCTCTATCGGTTTTGAAATTTACAACATGTTTAATAACCAAAATTCTATCACTAATACTTGGGTTAGAGATGTCTATTCTAAGCGTCAGTTTGCTATTCCAAATTTTTTAACTCCTCGTGTTTTTAATGTGAGATTATCGGCTAGATTTTGAATAATTATTTAATTTATTAGTGAAACTGCGCAAATTTTTAGTGCAAGTACCAAAATTGACGATGATTGTACCTTATAACCGATTCAAAATTATTAGATTTGTAAACATCTAATTTACTTTAGATTACCCTACTAAGCTACAGTACAAAATTTTAAAACATGAAAAATTCCCTCGTTGCATGTCTAATGCTATGCTTTAGTATTTCTTTTGCACAGTTAAGTGTACAAAATGATGCCTATGTTTTTGTAAATGATCAAGTCCTTTTTGTTACTGATGATGTTAATATTGATGATGCAAATTCAAAAATATATTTGAGAAATGAAGCTCAATTGCTTCAAGGTTCAGGCACTACAGGAAATTCTGGTGTTGGTGAATTGAGTGTGTATCAAAACGGAACTGTAAATCAATGGGCTTATAACTATTGGTGTTCTCCGGTTGGAGGTATTTTAACCAACGCTTTTGGTAATAATGATTTTAGAATCGATCAACTCGATGATCCTTTATTAAGTACATTAAGTACGACAGACAGTAACAATAGTTTGTTTACAACTGCTTATGAAGGAACTGCTGACCCCTTATTAATCTCCTCTAGATGGTTATGGATGTTTGTCTCTTCCGATGAATATAGTGAATGGATTCCTGCAGCAATTGGAGGCAACGCTAATGTAGATATTAATCCTGGATTGGGTTTTACCATGAAAGGAACTGGTACTGCCACCACAGGCAATACAGATTATGATTTCAGAGGTAAACCAAATAATGGTACTATATTAGTTAATGGAATTGATACAGGTGGTGCAGGAACTGTACCTTCAGTATCAAGAACAGATTATTTATTGGGTAATCCTTATCCTTCAGCAATAGATGCTCAACAATTTATATTAGATAATGGTCCAACGATTGAAGGGAGTGGAAACACTACCGGAACTTTATATTTTTGGGAACATTGGGGAGGTGGTTCTCATGTACTGCAAGAATACCAAGGCGGATATGCATTATATAATCTATCAGGAGGTGTACCAGCACCAGCACCAGATCCGGATGTAGCTCAGGTTGGTGTAGGTACAAAAACACCAGGTCAATATATACCAGTAGGTCAAGGTTTCTTTGTAAGTGGTATAAGTACTGGACCAATCACTTTCGAAAATGATCAACGTGTTTTTGCTAAGGAAGGTGGTTCTAGTTCCTTATTCTTGAGAGGAAATAATACTAGCAGAATTGAAATTGATGCTCAAACTGAAATTAATACCGAAGAGATTGATGATAGAATGAAATTTAGAATTGGGTTTAATGCTGCAAATTCTTTAGAACTACATAGACAACTTTTATTAACAATTGATGAAAGAGCAACTACAGATGTAGATTGGGCTTATGATGGTAAAATGAATGAAACACAAACGGACGATATGTACTGGGTAATTAATGACGAAAGTTATGTCATCCAAGGAAGTGATGAGGCTGTGCCATCATCAGTTTATCCATTAGGTTTAAAGACAAATACAGAGGGCGTTAATACCATTAAAATCGATGAGTTAGAGAATGTACCTGGTGACATAAAAATTTATGTGCATGATATTGAATTGGATCTTTATCACGATTTAAGACAGAGTGATTATGAAGTCTATTTAGACGCTGGCGTATATGAAAATAGATTTGTATTAGCTGCGGGGTTACCCAATTGGGGATTATCTAAAATTAAGACTGCCGTTTCATCCGCTTCGGGAAGCGCATCATCTACAGGAATAATATTGAGAGCTCGAGCTAATGTACCCAACGGAAAAGTAAATATCGCTTGGCCTTGGGTGGTGTAATCGGCATTTGCATTACCCGGTGCGATAGCCGAACCAGCCAAAGAATATGCTACTGTAAGTGGTTTACCTGTACCATTTTGCTTGTCCAACCGGAGTATAAACCTACCCCGATCGGAACCCTCTTCGGCGGCAGCTCCATCATCCATTTCTAAAGTAAAGACACCTACATCTTGTGGGCTGTTAGCGAGGTTAATCGTAACCGAATTGGCAGCGGGATTGGGTGTACCGCCGCCGATAGCACCTAAAGTTATCGTAATCGTTTCCGTTTCTTCGACCAGGTCATCTTCAATAATAGAAACCGGTAAAGTTACCGACGGATTAACCGCATTAAGTATTATAACCGTGGGCGGTATAGTGTAATCTTGATTCGAAACAGCAGTTCCCGAACGAACTAAATTCACGGTGGTAAAACCGGCGGCGGCTGCTGGAGCTCTAGAAATAGTAATGGTTGCACCGTTCGGGGCGCCACCCTCTACTTCGGCAGCAACCAAGTCGGTAGAAGTTATTGAAACTACTTGGGCATTTATTGCAAACCCCGTAAGTAACAGCATCAAAACTACAAACTGTTTGCCAATGGTTCTCAAATTATCGGCAAAGTAAAATTTTTTCTTTTTCAATTTCATAAACTGTCCTTTGAATCCATTCAAAATTCAATACACAGCAATACAAGTAGGTTGTTGTAAAATGGGCCTCAATATTACTAAAAAAAATATCCACAACCTTAATATATGGGGTTAAATCAGGCTTTCATGGATGAACTACAACATATACGGGCAAAACATCAATCGGGGATATCTGCAGAACGACTTTCTGCATCTGGAACAATCTTTTTTACGAGCCCCTGTAAAACCTTACCGGGACCAACTTCGACAAAAAGTTTCGCACCGTCTTTTACCATGTTCTCAACACTTTGTGTCCATTTTACCGGAGCGGTCAATTGTGAAATAAGATTCTTTTTGATTTCTATGGAATTGTTTACGGCTAACGTAGTAACATTCTGATAAACTGGACATTGAGGTTCATTGAACGACGTATTTTCTATAGCCGAAGCCAGTTCTTCACGTGCCGGTTCCATAAGAGGGGAATGAAATGCACCACCCACTGGAAGCACCAAGGCTCTTCTAGCGCCTGCTTCCTTCATTTTCCCACAGGCAGTTTCGATAGCGTCGACTTCACCCGAGATTACCAATTGCCCCGGACAGTTGTAATTGGCCGCAACAACGATACCTGGAGTTTCATCACATATTTTCTCCACTATTGCATCATCCAAACCTAAAACAGCGGCCATGGTACTTGGTTGTAGCTCGCAGGCCTTTTGCATGGCCGTCGCCCTTTGTGAAACAAGCTTCAATGCGTCTTCAAAGTTCAGCGTTCCGTTCGCTACCAAGGCCGAAAACTCACCTAAAGAATGGCCGGCAACCATATTCGGACTGAAATTTTCGCCCATCACCTTGCTCAAGATAACCGAATGTAAAAAAATAGCGGGCTGGGTTACTTTTGTTTGCTTCAGGTCTTCTGAAGTGCCTTCGAACATGATATCGGTAATAGAGAATCCGAGTATCTCATTTGCGGTCTCAAAAAGCTCTTGAGCCAATGTATGCTTCTCGTACAGATCTAGACCCATACCCACGAATTGGGCACCTTGCCCAGGGAATATATATGCGTTCATTTTTTACTTTTTTGATGGGTGCAAATTTAGGGAATAAAAGTTCAAGGGCAAGTTATACTTCGGCTACGCTCAGTAACCAAGTGTCAAGTTTCAAAAGTTTATGAGTTTCTACTTCGACAAGCTCAGTACAGGTGCGATTATGAAGAAATCGTTTTCAAATTGTTTCATTTTCAAATTGGCACATTTAAACCACTGACAACTGCCACTGCATACTGCCAACTACTCTCCCTTGAACCAACCCGAATATGTAACGTAATTGTTCGCTATCCGATCTATCTCGCCAGCACTGAGCTCTGGACTTATATCCTTTATTTTTTTAGCGGGCATACCTGCGAAGATGCTTCCTGAAGGCACATGGGTACCTTTGGTAACTACTGCCCCCGCTGCAATGATACTATTGCTTTCGACGACACAGTCGTCCATAACGATACTGCCCATTCCGATAAGTACGTTGTCTCTTATCGTGCAACCATGTACAATGGCATTATGACCAATTGAAACGTTATTCCCAATATTCGTTGGTGATTTTTGATAGGTACAATGTACCACGGCACCATCTTGAATATTCACTTTATCGCCCATTTTGATGTAGTGTACATCGCCGCGCAGAACGGCATTGAACCAAACGCTACATTGGTCGCCCATAGTTACATCGCCCACGATGGTGGCGTTTTCGGCGATAAAGCAATCGTCGCCTGTTGTTGGAGTTTTTCCGTTGATGGTTTTTATCATTGTTTAGTGGAATAAAAATCACAGCCGTCTTCGATTTGAAGGACCAAGTTAATTTTCTTGTATGCCCTTAATATATAAACAAACTGTTTATCCGTTGTTCCATAGCGCACAAAATATAGGCTTTTTAAAATTCCGTTCGGAACATTTCCTTCCTTTTTATATTCTTCATACGCCGTTGGATGCTTGAATAAAGGTAGATGGAACTCGGTATCATTCTCGACGATATAATAGTTCGTTCCTATCTTTTTTCTTTTTAGTACTTTTTCGGGCAGTGCAACATTAGAAAACTTGTAGCGCGCAAAACTATCCCCTGCCAATAACGTATCTCCCATTCTGCTAAATGCGTAATTTTCAGTTTGAAATTTATGGTAATTTCTATTAACGAGAACCGACTTGCACTCAAGCTTAATAGACTTTGCCCTAACAAAATATTCTTTTGGAAGGGAAAATGTAGAATAGATTTTATCTTGATCAAAAAAATCAGCGGTATACGTCAGACTATCTTTTTCCGAAACCTCAATATAGTAATTAGGATTATTAGAGCTCGATAAAACCAGTCTTCTCTCCGTTACGGAATCTACTTCTGAAATGTTATAATCATAGGAAGCCAAGTAGTCGAACCGATACATTTTTTGAGGCGTGGCATCAACCGATTGATCGATTTTCGATGAGCCAACAGTCCATGTGCGTGGAGAACATCCCTCGAAAAAGAGGAGTATTCCGAGATACATGAACAAGCGAGGAACTATCTGTTTTTTCATTTTATCTAAAATAAGCTAGCAATTTCTTTTTCTCTTAAGGACTCTACCTCTTATATAGAACTCATGTTGAGCTGTTCTTAGGCTTGCTGTGAACTTTTTGATTCGTTGGAAATTTTTCCTTCCGAAAACATCCCCCTAGACCACTTCAAAGGGGGAAATGCTGATTCAAAAATAAGCCAAAAACTCCTTTTTCCTTGAAGCGGAAACCAACAATTCTTTACCGTTAGAAACCACCACGCTGCCACCCTTGCCCTTTCGGTATTTCACGACCTCGTTTACATTGACCAAGTACGATTTATGAATGCGGGCGAATGAAAAAGGCGATAAGGCTTCCTCAAAATATTTCAGGGTTTTGCTGACCAATATTTTCTTGTTCTCGAGATAGATTTCGGTATAATTGTCATCGGCTTTGCAATAGAGAATATCCGTTACGTTCAAGACTTGAAAACCATCTTGTTGGGGCAAGGTTATCTTGCCCTCAACAGATTTTAGTTTGGGCCGTAAAACGGTATCGGCCAGGGCATTTTCTTTTTGCTTTATTTCCCCGACGTGCGCTACGGCCTTAATGAGTTCGTCGATATTAATCGGTTTCATCAAATAATAGGCAGCTTGGTTGTTCAGCGCATCGACCGCATATTGGTTGTATGCGGTTACAAATACGGTTTCAAAAGTACGGTCCGGCACTTGGTCTAAAAGGTCAAAAGCATTGCCGAAAGGCATTTCAACGTCCAAAAAAACCAAATCAAGGTTATTCTTTTTAATGAGTTCTAGCCCCTCTTGTATCGAAGCCGCTTCTCCTAAAAGGCTTACCTCCGAACAGTATTTTGCAAGATAGTTTCGCAGAATTTCACGGCTGTTGGCCTCGTCTTCTATCAGTATCGCGTTTAGTTTCATCGATGATTTGGATTTATGTCATTCCCGCGAAGGCGGGAATCTGTTCATATTCTCTAAATTGTCACCTAAGACTAGGCCTTTTAACCAGTCCAACCTTCGAGACTGTTCATAAATTAATTCTTTAAACGAAAGGCTTGCGCTCTACCCCTTCCGTTATTTTTATTCAATCCTTCCTCAACGCAAACACCACCTTAGTACCCGAACCGTCAGTCTCGAGATCAGCTATATGCACATCTACCTTGTCCTTATACATATCGTTTAGAATGGCAATCCGTTTTTTAATGTTGCCCATACCTTTCGACTTTTGTTTCTTTTGGTTCTGCGTTTTGAGGGCTGCCGATTTCTTTCGGCCAATACCGTTGTCGCTAATCGTGATTTCTATGGAATTTTCATCCATTTGCTTCAAATCAATAGCTAAAAATCCTTTATCCTCTTTATACCGAAGGCCATGCCAAATCGCATTTTCGATATAAGGTTGCAACAACATAGGCGGAATCTGGAAGGCTGCCACATCGATTGCTTCATCCACGGTAAGCTTATAGTCGAATTTTTCGGGGAAACGGGAGTGCTCTAGTTTCACGTACAGGTCCAATAATTCCAATTCTTTAAACAGGGGAATAAAATCTTCCTCTGAATTTTCAAGAACCGAGCGCATTAAAGTCGAGAACTCGCTGAGATAACGGTTAGCGCTACGTTCGTCGCTCTTTGCGATATAATTATTGACCGAATTCAACGCATTGAAAATAAAATGCGGATTCATTTGCGACCGTAAAGATTTCAATGCTAAAAGATTGTTCGCCAATTTTTGTTGCTGGTTACTACGATAGAAGAAAAAAGTGGCCAGACCAAGTAGCACAATACCAAAAATCAAAGAGTAAATGACCCAATTTTTACGTTTGTTACTTTCCTGTATCAACTCTTGTTCCGTTAGGGCAAGATCATACTTGCTCTGGGAAAGCTCCCTTTCTTGTTCAAGCCCGGAAATACGGTTCTGTTTAGTCGAGATTTCGCGATTGAATCGTGCCGCCCTTGAAATTTCCTGTTCCTTTCTTATATATAAAGTATCAACTAGGGTAACGTAATCACGGTATGTTTCGAACGCCTTGGGATAGTCTCCCTTATATTCGAATACTTCGGAGAGCTTTCGCGTTGCGTCTTTTTGAACAACAATATCATCTTCTGAACCGGCCTCTTCAATACTTTCCTTTAAATAAGGAATAGCCTCATCATATTTATCTTGGGCGATATAGGCATTGGCAATTTTATAATTGATACGCTGTGCCGTAATGGAATCGGATTGGGTCAACACCTGTTGTCGGCCAACTTTTACCTTTGGTATTTGCTTCAACTCGTTCAGACTCTTTTTGCGTAACTCGATTTCGGCACCGTATTGGCTTCTCTGGTTATAGAAATCAGCTACCTTTTCTTTTTCTTGCAAGGCTCTTTGGGGAGCCAGACTATTGGCAAGTTCTAGTGAACTATCATAATAGGCGTCCGCTTCGAGCAATTTATTATCGTCTGCATAGGCATCCGCTATTTTTGAATTCAGGTCGGCCATTTTGGGAGAAATCTGATTCATTTTAGCCACTATTAGTCCTTCCTCATAAAAAGCCACCGCTTTATCCATACGGCCAAGGCCACGATACGTATCCCCTAAATTCTCATACAGTTCAACTTTTTGATACGGAATCAGATTTTCGATTTTCGTCAATGGCGTCAATACCGTTTCAGCCTCTTCGAACTGATTGTTCAACACATAGGCTTTGCCCAAAAGCAAAGTGGTTTTTGAAGATTTATTGGCTTCTAAGGCATCTTTATAGTTTGTAATCGCCAAATCATATTGTTGGTGGTACTGGTACACTTCACCCAAAGCAGCGAACGAAGCGGCAAGTTCTTTTTTATTACCGCGCTTTCCAAGGTCGGCTATAGATTGCGTAATAAAATCAATGCTCTTTTTAATATCCGATTTTCTATAAAAATTCGCCGAATCGAGATAGGTCTGGTGCATCGAAACTCCCCTTTTCAACGTTTTGCTACGGCTGCTCATTCCTTTATTTTCCTCGGAATAGCCCTGTACTTGCACGTCGACATCTTCGTTACTTTTGATCCTGTGGCGTTTGGTAATAAACTCGGGACTTCGAAAAGTCAGTACATCGCCTAAGGAAGCTTTGATGGAATATTCTCCCAGCCCATTGGTCAATGTGTAACCACCTTTTTCAGTAGAGACCTCAACGTTTGAAATAGGCGTACCCGTTTCCTGAACTGTTACAGAACCCTTGATCCGCATTAGGTTTGTAGATTCTTGCACTTGGGCAAAGGTGGTAGCGCATGCAACGAGAAACAAAATCAATATGTGGCGAAAGTTTTGCATAGTGGTACTTACACAACGTAAACTTAGCGGAATTATGCGGCACAAAAAAATGGCCATCTGCCTAAAACGCCAATTAAAATAGGCGTTTTAACAACTTTACAAAGTTGAACGACCACTTTACGCATTCAAAGCGACCTTTCACGCATTCCCCATTTTTTTAGAAAAAGGTTGGCCATAGTTTTACCCCATAAAATCGACAAAATGATGCTGCCTTTAAAGAAAAGATTGAAAAAAACGATCATCGTTCTCTTGGTGATTTTTTTAATGCTATTCGTATTCCGATTAATCTATGGATATCAGACCGTTCCCGAAACCACTGAGAATATTGCTTTGGATATTCAGCTGCAATCCGGAATGGAAGAGCCTTCCCTAAACGTTCGAAAAAACTATGCCTCTAAAAAGTATAAGGTCATTGCAGGACAAAATCCGGCTCGAATTGATCAGAAGTACGAAAAAATCGCAGATATACAAACACTTTCTAACCAATTCGATACCGAAGAAAAGCAGATTCGACAAGAGGTAAAAGACTTCGATGGCCTAATTCAGTTCGAAAACAAAAACGGAAATAACGGATATCGCAAATTGGAGCTTATAATCGGGGTTCCACCGGAAAATTTCGATTCCATCTATAACCAGCTTATCAAAATTGGAAAGGTAAGTGCCAAGCAAATTACCAAAAAAGACAAGACCAACGAATACAAGGAACTGAACGCCAGAAAATTTTCTTTAGAAAAGATTCGCGAATCGCTGATCGAGTTAAAATCAAAAGGCGGAAGAATAGAAGAGTACATGCTTTTGGAAAATCGCATTCTAGATATCGAACAACAGCTACAGGGCCTTGGGGTAAGCTTAGGAAATTTCGATGATGAAAATGAATTCTGTACGGTTAAATTTTCACTTTCCGAAGGCAAAATCAGCACTATAAGCCTTCTGCACCGCATAAAAGTGGCGTTGGAATGGACCGTAGAAACCTATCTGATGCTTATGGCCGCTTTAAGCTTTATGACGTTGTTCGCTTATCTCTCGATTTTGACACTTGAAAAAATAAGAACGAAAATATAGTATAAACAAATTTAATTACTAACAAGAGATTCCTGCCGAAGTTTATGCTGAGCGTAGCCGAAGTGCAGGAATGACAAAAAGTAAATTATTATGAAAAAGATCTTTGGAATCGCGTTAATGTCTTTCGCACTTACCTCTTATGGTTGTGAGTTGAAAGCAAAAAAAACTGTAACAGCACCCATTATTGCACAAGCTTATGTCAGTAATGGGGACGAAAAACCTAAAAACAATACCGTTAAAATCGCCCTGCTGCTCGATACCAGTAATAGTATGGACGGCCTCATCAATCAAGCCAAGGCACAGTTGTGGGACATTGTCAACAAATTTACCCATGCCAAATGCGGCAACGAGGCTCGGCCAGAACTGCAGATAGCCCTTTATCAGTATGGTAATGACAACCTATCGTCACGCGAAGGCTATATACAACAGGTACTTAATTTTAGTGGTGATCTCGATGAAATCTCCGAAAAACTATTCTCCCTGACAACCAATGGTGGTGAAGAATTCTGCGGACAAGTTATTCATACCTCTTTAAAGCAATTGGATTGGGGCGAAAACCCAGATAACCTAAAAATGATTTTTATTGCCGGCAATGAGCCATTCGACCAAGGCAAATTGAACTATAAAGATGCCGTTACGAACGCCAAAGAAAAAGACGTTATCGTAAACACGATATTCTGCGGCAACTACGAGCAAGGCATTAATACAGATTGGAAGAACGGCGCTATCCTTACCGGAGGCGAATATATTGCCATCGACCACAACAGACGGGTGGTTCATATCGACACTCCATACGACGAGGTTATCATTAAACTCAATTCGAAATTGAACAAGACCTATATTTCTTATGGTGCTTTGGGAGCTTCAAAAATGCAGCTGCAATCTACACAAGATGCCAATGCCTATGAAATGGAAGATGCCGTGGCCGTTAAACGTGCCGTGAGCAAGAGTTCGCGATTGTACAATAATAAAAAATGGGATTTGGTAGATGCCTCCGACGATACGGAATTCGATATCTCAAAAATAGACAAAGATGAATTGCCAAAGGAATTGAAAGGAAAAACGGCCTTGGAAATGGAAGGGTATATCGCCGAAAAGAAATCGGAACGCGCCCAAATTCAAAAGGAAATTCAACAGGCGAATGCAAAGCGGGAAGCCTTCATCGCCAAGAACCAAAAAGAAGGTGAAAAAGGCGAACTTGAAAATGCGATGTTAGCCGCTATCAAAAAACAGGCTGCCAAGAAAGATTATCGGTGGGAGTAGGAGAAGCCCCTCTCTAGCCCTCCCCTCGAGGGAGGGAACTATTTCATGTATGTTAAAAAGCTATTTTTAGGAAATTCGACTTAATTGAAATTGATAAGTACTCCCCTCCCCCGAGGAGGGGCCGGGGGAGGCTTTTTTTTTACTGCGCAGCAGGACAGTAACAGTCGTATTTTCGCTCGCTCTGGCCGAAATCGTAGCCCAAAGTAATTTGGTGAAATCCTCCGCTATCAAAACGGATATCACCCGATTGGTACGAATAATTATAGGAGACCATAAAGTTTTTGATATTAGCACCGACAATAGGCGTAAATAATTGTAGCCTTTGTTCACCAAAGCTATCGCCCGTAGCGAATTGGGCACCATCAAAACTTCTGCGGTACGAGAGGCCGCCCCAAATACGACCGAACTCTACGTCTTTATAGACCTTGGCATTAAGGTCGATGGTTTTCTCCTCGGTGAATTCGGTCATTTGAAAAAGTACCGAAGGTTCTAGTTGCCATTCTTGTCTTCCGAAGATATAGCCCACGGAGACCAGATAACGGCGAAGGTTGTCGATTACGGGTATATTGTCGTTCGCTTTTCCATAGCGGTATAAATTTCGCTTGCTACTTAAAAGATTATTGATCGCAAAATGGGCGTAAAACTCCATTAGGTTATAAGAAAACCCTAAATCTGTGTTGAAATAGCTTTCGCTCAACTTTATACCTGCAATAGCATCATCGGGTATTGTAGAACGAAACTCCGACTCGTCTAAGCTACTCTGTAAATAAGTCGGACTCAGACCAAAAGAAAGTTGGTTCAAATACCTTGGGTCTCCGCCTAATTTTAAGTGATGGGCATAGGTTAATTTCAAGCCTGTTTGGGCATGGTAGCCATTGGCATCGTTAAATACGATTGCCCCTATACCACTATTACTTTCCCCAATTCTAGAATGTACATTGACAGTCTGTAAATTGGGAGCGTCTTCTACACTGAACCATTGCATCCGCGCCGTACCCCTTATTTTTGTGCCCACACCGATACCGGCCATTGATGGGTATACCAAATAGTAGTTATCGGATAAATAATCGAAGTATACGGGAATTCCCTCTTGAGCATAAGACTGAAATCCGAAAATTAAGGAAGTAAGTAAAAGCAATAAACGTTGTTTCATCTGCAATAATATAGGGAATGCTATTTTAAGTCGACTAAATATACTGTATAACGGATGAAATACAACAATATTATATATAGACTTTAGACCGCTGGATGCCAAAAATCTGGTGTACGATATTCGAAAAAAGTATGTTACCGAACCCCCTAGGGCGTAAAAAGAAAATCTTATCTTTTAACAAAGTGCGATAAGGAATCAAAAATCTTATGTAAACTGCAATCGGCATGGATAAAAACATATAAAATAGTAGGGACACAAAATCTTGTGGCCCTACTAATTATCGTATTTTTACGAAAAATTAATACCCATGAAAGAGTACAATATAACCGTTGTTAAAACCAACAATCCCGCTATACTAAAATTCGAGACGAACCATTTATTGACCAATGGGCAAAACTATGAATTCAAGAATATAGACGATGCCAAAAATTCGCCGTTGGCGCAGCAGTTGTTCTATCTTCCGTTTATCAAAACAGTTTATATCTCAGGTAATTTTATTGGTCTTGAGCGATTCGATATTGTGGAGTGGGACGATGTAAAAGATGAAGTGGCCCAACAGTTGGTCGAATATCTAAATGCCGGTGAACCTATCGTAAACGAAGAAGAGATCAAAGGAAAAGTGGCTATCACCGTTTATGCAGAGGTTACTCCGAATCCGTCGGTAATGAAATTCGTCGCGAATAAACGCATAGTTCCTGCTGTCTTTGAGTTCAAGAATATTGATGAGGCGAAGAACTCCGAATTGGCAAAGCAACTATTTCAGTTTCCCTTCGTAAAAGAAGTATTTTTCGATTTGAACTATGTTTCGATAAGCAAGTATGATGTTGCCGAATGGGACGATATCACCATGCCATTGCGCGAATTGGTTCGCGATTTCTTGGCCGATGGTAAAGAGGTAGTGACCGAAAGTGCTGTTTCGAAAACGCTTGACCATGAAATAGCACCGACAAAAGAGGTCGCTGAACTAGATGATACCTCACAACAAATCGTTGATATTTTAGAGGAATATGTAAAACCCGCCGTTGCCAGCGATGGGGGTAATATACTTTTCAAATCATATGAAGAAAGCAGTAAGACGGTTAACGTTATTCTGCAAGGTGCGTGTAGTGGTTGCCCTTCCTCTACGTTTACGCTCAAGAACGGTATCGAGACCATGCTCAAGAATATGATGGGCGACAAAGTAAACGAGGTTGTTGCCCTAAATGGCTAATGGACTCAATTTTATAGGATATATGTTAATTTTTCCGTGTGATATTTCATATATTGACGTGAATCTAAAAATAAATAAATTATGGCAGTTTTAAAAGTTATAGAAGTATTGGCGAACTCTGAAAAAAGTTGGGAAGACGCCGCAAAACAGGCTGTTACGCAAGCTTCTAAGTCAGTAAAGAACATCAAATCCGTTTATATCAACGAGCAAAGTGCTACTATAAAAGACGGAAAGTTGGATAATTATCGTGTAAACGTGAAAATCACCTTCGAGGTGAAATAGTTTTTCCATCAGAATAACAAAAGCGTTTCGATTCAAGTCGAAACGCTTTTTTTTTAATTACCCTAGATGTTGCGCCTAACTATGAAGCCTTCAAATATGTCTTCTTAGAGACTGTTTTGAAATATTTCGATTATTCTTCAATTACCCCGCCTTAGCCAAAACGCCAAATAAAATAACTTATAAATGTCCACGCACAAATATGATAAGATAAGTTTTCCGAAGAAAATACGTTTATCATTCTTAAAACACGGCACTTTGAAGCTTCAGGTGAGCCGAACGAAAGAAGTTTTGATTTAATTGCCCCCAATCGCCGAACGTTAACAATAGTTTAATGGTCGTTGCTTGATTCAGAATACGAATTTGACTATGTTGGCGAACTAAAATTTCTGACGTTGTTGAAACAAGTTCAGCACGAGCGTGGGAAGGACATGAACTTATACAGATTCCCGAATTCATGGGAATGACATAAACAGAATTATTTATGAAAGAATTTACAAATTTTGAAGAACACATAGAGAAAGCCATTGATTTCGCTTGGAAGATTTTGCCAAACCTTATTTTGGCCGTAGTCATGCTCGTTGTCGGGCTCTACGTTATTCGATTTCTAAACAGAATGGTGCGTAAGTTTTTTAAAAACAAAGACTATGACCTCGCCCTTGAAACTTTTCTACAGAGTTTTATCAGCATTGCCTTAAAAATAGTACTCTTCGTTCTCGTAATTACCCAATTGGGTGTTCAGTCGTCTTCTTTAATTGCAATTATTGGTGCGGCAGGACTCGCCATCGGACTTGCTTTGCAAGGGTCATTATCAAATTTTGCGGGAGGCGTGCTTATCTTACTTTTTAAGCCCTTTAAAGTAGGTGATTTTATATCGGCCCAAGGTGTTGATGGCGTTGTGAAAGAAATAACTATTTTCTATACCAAGCTGACCACCTTCGGTAACCAAATTGCAGTCGTACCCAATGGAAAGCTATCAAATGACAATGTGATCAATTACAATGCGATGCCAACACGAAGGGATAAAATTATTATTGGTATAGGATACAGTTCGAATATAAAAACAGCTAAAGAAATTCTTTTACAGATATGCGCCGATAACGAAAATATTATGGAAGAACCCAAACCCGAAGTCTTTGTCGATGGACTCGGCGATAGTTCGGTCAATCTAGTTTTGCGTTTTTGGGCGGAGAACAGTCTTTTTTGGCCAGCGCATTTTCACGTCATCGAAGAAACTAAAAAGCGATTCGATACAGCGGATATCGAAATCCCTTTTCCGCAGCGCGATATTCATGTGAAAGGCAAGCTTACGGAATGAATCAGACCTGTCAGGTCTTACCACGATTCAGGATAAAATCCTTTAAATAATATGGTTCGAAGTAGGCGACATCTTCAAAGTTGCCTACTTCGAATTTTTTATGGGATAGAGATGCCATTTCTTTAGCCGATGGAACTACCGTCAAATCGAATTGAACACCTTTAGGCGACAGCAGCTCTTTGCATTTTTCGGCACCGTTACCTGCTAAGATAACTTTACCTTTTTGGATATATTCGTGAAATGAATTTTCATCGATAATTTCTGCCTTAGTCTCCCTGACTTGGTGGTGTGCAGCATCAAAAACAGTGGAGTACACTTCCATACGACGAGCATCGAGTAGCGGAATTATAAAATCTGCAACATCGTTATCGATCTGGTTCGCCATACTTTCTAAAGTAGCAATCGCTATCAGGGGAACATCCAACGAAAAACATAATCCTTTTGCCGCTGAAACACCGATACGAAGACCAGTGTACGACCCAGGGCCCTTACTCACGGCAATGGCATCCAAATCAGAAATATCGATCTGCGCATCCTTTAAAACCTCTTGAATAAAAATATGTAGTTGCTCGGAGTGTGAATAGCTCGGTGTATCGTCTTCTTTGATGGCAAGTATATTACCATCTTTTGCAATACTTACGGAACAATTCGTAGTAGCTGTTTCTAAGTTTAGGATTGTGGCCATAGCGCGGGGCAAAGATACATTGAAAGAGTGAAAAGGTCTGCAAGGTGCTCTTCGGCTGACCGACCTGCAAGGTATTCACGACCGAAGGGAGGGTTCATTGTAGGTCTGATGGCGAAAGCCCGATAATGTTCGCCCGCAAACACACATTTATAATTCAGACCTACAAGGATCGCTCGTACACTTCGACCGGGCTCAGCAGATCGCCTCATTCATACCTTGCAGGTCTTACATTACTTCAACTCCATCGGCAGACCAAAATAGAACTCCAATACTTTGATCCGAAAAATATAGTCATACTTCGTACGTACTACATCAGCGGCAGCGTTGTCTACACGTGACTGAGCCTGACTGAAATCAAAAGCGTTCATAAGCCCCACTTCATATCGTTCTTTCGAATAATCATAAGCCAACTGTCTGGCGGCCAAAGTTTTTTCGGCAGCTTCGAAAGACTTTGAAAAACTTTCTACGTCAACGTACGCCTGATTGATGTTCGTTTCGAGTTCTAGTTTGTTCTGTTCCAGCTGCAGTTTCGCTCTTTCTATATTTATTTTGGAACGTTTGATATTATTGCTAACACTGAAACCGTTAAAGATCGGAATATCCAATCTTAGCCCATAAGCGATCCCGTCGTTTATCCAAAGCTGGTTTCCAAAACTTTCTGCTGGCACAAAGCCGCTACCGTCAAAACCGCCTTGATCGGAATAACGGGTATTGTAGTTAAAAAAAGTACCCAAGGTAGGATATCTTGCTCCCTTAGCAATCGCCAGATCTTTAACGGCCAGATCAATACTCGATTCTGAAAACTTGATATCGTTTCGAAACTTCAAGGCCTCTGCAAAAATCTCTTTTGGAGATGTATTGGACACCTCCGAGGGCGGTATTTCATAATCTACATCGACAACATCGAAATTCTCGTAGTCGGTTATCTGCAGTAGTTGTGCAAGACCGATTCTTGAAATCAAAACCTGATTCTCCGTATTTACGATTTGCTGTTCAAGATTGGCAGCGGTCGCTTCGATTTCCAAAAGATCGCCCCTAGGTAGAACACCTGCATCTACCAGTTCTTTGGTTCGCTTCACGTCTTGCTCGCTCACGGCATACTGGGCCTGAAAAACATTCAATGTTTCTTTGTTAGATAGTATTTGCAAATAGGCAAGGGCAACCTGTAGTCTAATATCATCTTTTAAATCGTCAAGACGGTATTGATTTGCAATAGCGTTTAATTTAGCCCTATTCAGGCGATGAATGTTTCGCATTCCATCAAATAGCGTTAGACCAGAGGTAAACCCTCCATTAGCGGTAAGGATTGTTGTCGTCACCGGTTGGTTTGTAATCGGATCGATGGATAGACCAGTATTGCCTGCTGTGCTTATCGATGAATTCAAGCTGGGTAGCATTGCTCCCAGCGCATCCGATTTATCGATTTGGGCATCTTGTAAGTCCAATTCGAATTGTTCTACTGTCAGGTTATTATCAACGGCATAAGCTACACATTCTTCCAATGTCCATTGTTTTTGTTGTGCAGATACTGCTCCTACAGAACACAGGAATAGTAAGGCTATAAGTTTAAAGTTCATGTTTTGATTTTTTGATTATTACCTACCATCCCGGCAGGCTGATTGATGATTTTTACTCTTCGCTATCTTCGGTTTCCTCTTCTTCGTCTTCATCCTCACCCTTTTTTATGGGTTCGGTCTTATTCCAGATTTTGACCTTATCGGATTCGGTGATTCCGGAGACAATTTCAACATTGACGCCATCGGAAATTCCGATTTCAATATCCTTTCGTTCGAACTCTTGTTCTCCGGTAGACACTTCGACATAGGGCTTATCAGTTTTTTTATCAAATTGCAACAGGGCTTCGGGTATGACCAAAACATCATCTTTCTTTTCCAAAACAAGTGAGGCATTGGCACTATAGCCAGCACGAATAAAAACGTCATCCTTAACCTCTACATCGCCTTCAATCTTAAATTGTACGGCACCCGTTTCTTCGATACCTTTTGGAGCTATAAATCGGAGTTTGGCATCCAGTTCTTTACCCTCGACCGCTCCGAGGCTGATTTTCAAAGGTGTACCCACTTCGAGTTTGGCTACCTCACCTTCATCTACCTTTCCTTCAAAAATCATTTTACTCAAATCTGCTATAGAAGCGATGGTAGTACCATCGTTAAAATTGTTACTTTGAATGACCTGATCCCCCTCTTCAACAGGTATTTCGAGTATCGTACCATCAACGGTCGCCCGTATATCGGTGTTCGCACTTGTAGAACCCCCAGCTGACCCTAAACGTATAATTTGGTAGTCTGCCTTTGAGTTTTCCAACTCTTGTATCGCTTGATCGTTCTGCAATTGAAGCGTATTGAAATCTTGACTGGAAATCACCCCTTTATCAAAAAGTGTTTTGTTACGATTATATTCGATTTGGATATTATTTAAGGCTAATTCCGCATTTCTGACTCGCCCCCGGGCCTGGTTCAATGATTGTTCGTTCGGTACGACCTTAATGGTTGCGATTAGATCACCGGACTTTACTTTTTCACCTTCTTCCAAATATATTTTTTGGATGATTCCTGAAATTTGAGGTTTTATCTCAATTTCATCCTCAGGAATGACTTTTCCGGTGGCTACGGTTTTCTTTTCGATATTGGCGATAAACGGATTTTGCGTCTCATAAGTAATCGCCTCTTTGCTGTTCGATTTGATAAAAAAAGCAGCGGCCCACAGTGCTCCGAGCACTAAAACTCCGATTAGAATATACTTTACGATCTTGTTCATTTCTTAAGTGTATTTATTTTCTATTGGTTTAGTTGTTTTGATTTTTGTTACAAAAAAAATTAGTTATTCTTCCCTTAATGCATCGATTGGCTTGATACTCACTGCACGCTGTGCGGGAATAAGACCTATTAGGGTTCCTAAAACGACCATTATGACCAAAGCCCCTAAAACATAGGGAATAGGAACGGTCGGATTGGTATAGGGAAAATCAATATCTTTCGTAAGGTTGGCTATTAGGGATAAGGTTGCAGCGCCCAAAATGATACCCATAATGCCTGCGATAACCGTTAAGAAAACCGATTCTAAGATAATCTGGTTCCTGACCTCTGCGGGCGTTGCACCCAAGGCCCTACGCACACCCAGCTCTTTGGTGCGTTCTTTTACCGAAATCAATAGAATATTGCCTATTCCGATGACCCCTGCGAGAATGGTAGCAATACCAACAATAAGGGATAAAAAGGTAATACCGTTTGCAAAGCCTACTATTTTATTAAACTGTTCGCCCAAATTAAACGAGCCAAAAGCACGTTCATCTTCAGGGTGTACCTGATGAATGTTTTTTAATAGGTTCTTTATATTTTCCTCGACCTTTAAAACATCGGCATCATCATAGGCCGCAATGGAAAACCAACCAACTTCATCACCGGTATTGTACAGTTTTTTAAAAGTGGAAAAAGGAATGAAAATATCACCATCGCCACCGAAACCTCCACTTTGATCAAATTTATGTACTCCTATAACCTGAAAAAACACATCGTCAATTTTGAAATACCCTCCTATAGGGTTTTCATCTTTATCGAACAGTTCTTTTTGGGTACGTTCACCAATAACGGCCACTTTTCTGGCCTGATCAATATCTTCATCATTGAGAAAACGACCTCCATCATATATCTTTTTCGGGGCAATTTTGGTAAAAGTCGGAAAGTCGCCAAATACCGGGTAACTTCCTGCCTTATTATTTCGGGCGACACTTGCAGGGGTCGAACCAAAAAACCCCTTTACATTACGCGGAGCTATATATTGCACTTCCGGAATGCGATTCTCTATCATGGTGGCATCTCCCAATCTTAATTGCATCTGTCTTCCGGTCTTGAATCCTCCGTTTGGCATGCTCGTGGTCTGTGCCCAAACGAACATGCTATTTTTCGCAATAGTCTCGAACATACTCTCGAAACCATTGTCCATGCCCTTTGCCGCACCAGATAATGCGATGTAAATGAATATACCCCACAATACGCCAATTACGGTTATAACGGTACGTATTTTGTTTTTACTGATAGATCCGAAAATCTCTTGCCACGTATTTCTGTCGAATATAAATTTCATATTATTCGTCTCTTAGTGCTACAATCGGTTTTATGTTTGCCGCCCGTCTTGCAGGAACGTAGCCGGCAATCGCCCCGAAAATAATCAGAACGATAGTGGCAAAAATAGCCATGCCGATATTGATATACGGGTTCGTAATAAAAAAGTCTTTTAACTTATCACCCATAGAACTCAAAATGCCAACACCGATCATCATACCAACAAAGCCAGAAACGGTCGTGATAAAAACAGATTCTAATAGAATGGTACCGATAACCGTTCGTGGGGTTGCACCCAACGCTTTTCTAATACCCAATTCTTTCGTACGCTCTTTAACCACAAATACCATGATATTGCTAATACCAATAATACCGGCGATGATGGTACCAAAGGCGACGAAAGCGACGATAATCTGAAGCACTCGGGCGAATTGCTGGTTTTGCTTTAATTGGTCGGCTATGTTCCGTATGAAAATTCCGTTTTGGTCATTGGGGCTTATGTACTTCTTTTCCCTAATAAATCCGTCGAGACTCTTTTCAAAAGCCATAGCTCCTGCATACCCGATCTGCGGTTTAAACCCTATAATCATGGCATCGATTTTATCGGTATTTTTCTCGATCAGCTGTTGTGTCGTATAGGGTATAAATATATTCCGCTCTTCCCTGTCTCCACCGTCATCTTGAAAAACACCGATTACCTTGAAGGCACTTCCGCCCACATCGATAAACTTGCCAAGGGCATTTTTTGCGCCGAAAAGATCTTGCTCTACAAGTCTACCAATGACGGCATTTTTAGTCTTGTTTTTGATATCGAGTTCGTTCAGATATCTGCCTTTCATAATAATGGTCATCTCACTGAACTGGTGTGCCGGACCGACCGCCCATGTAGAATAACTATTCGATTCGTTCTTATAACTAACCGTATCTTGTCGTATGATTCTTGGCGTAATATATTCTAAAAACAAAGGAAAGTTCTTTTCTATATCGGCCAAATCATCGTTATCGAACTCAATCGATCGGTTTGCTTTATAACCTTTATAAGGTATAGTTGTACGACCCGTAAAAATCATAAAGACATTTGTAGCATCGTCGCCAAAAAAATCATCAAAGGTATTTATGAGACCATTGCCGAAACCGAAAAGCACAACAAAAATGAGAATACCCAAAGCCACGGTAAAACCCGATAAAAATGTACGGAGTTTATTCTTCTGAATAGTCTCGAAAATTTCTTTCCAGTTGTCCCTACTGAACATATTGCGCGGCTCTTACCTGTTCTACTTTTGTGTCTTCTACAATGACGCCATCTTTTAAGGTCACGATACGTTTGCACATATGGGCAATGTCTTCTTCGTGAGTAACCACCAGAATCGTATTGCCGTCATCGTTAATTTTTTGGATAAGATCCATAACCTCGTAAGAAGTGGTACTATCTAAAGCTCCCGTAGGTTCATCGGCCAAGAGCACTTTGGGTTCGGCGGCCATAGCCCGCGCGATCGCAACACGTTGTTTTTGCCCACCGGAAAGCTCACTGGGCAAATGGGTCGCCCATTCCTTTAAACCGACTTGTGCCAAATACTTCAACGATTTTTCTTCCCGTTGTTTTCTGGGCATTTTTTGATAGTATAAAGGTAGTGCTACATTTTCCATAGCACTTTTGTAATTGATAAGGTTGAAGGATTGAAATACGAAACCTAAAAATTTGTTGCGGTACTTGGCAGCTTTCGTTTCATTAAGGTTTTTGATAGGAACGTTATCTAAGGTATATGAACCCTCATCTAGTTCATCTAACATTCCTAAAATATTCAACAAGGTAGATTTTCCGGAACCGGAAGACCCCATTATCGCTACTAGTTCACCTTCTTTGATACTAAAATTCAATCCTTTTAGAACGTGCAGGGTGTTACTCCCCATTTTATAGGATTTATGAAGATCTTTGATTTCTATCATGGTGGCTTTGTTAGTTGTATTTGGATTTTCAGGTCAATCCAACAATATGACATGTAAGTTGCCGAAATGTTACAAGATTTCCTCTAAATTTTCTGTTAAATATTTTCTAGACGTTAGACAAAGAACTAAACCTCTACACTTATAAACTTCTAAACCTATAAACTTATAAACTTTTTTCTCCAGTCTCTTATTCTCTCTTGTTCTTAAAATTCAAATAAATCATTCCGAGTCCCCTTCTTCCTTTTCAATGGCGTTCCAAACCTTGATTTTGTCCTCTTCGGAAATTCCTGATTTAATCGCGACAAAAATACCGTCACTTATACCTAGTTCGATATCCTTCCGTTCGAATTTCTGTCCGCCATTTTCTATTTCGACAAATGGTTTTTTGGTCTTATCATCGAATTGTACCAAAGCTTCCTTTATGGCAAGAACACTATCCGCCCTACCCAAAATTACCGAGGCATTGGCACTTAGCCCAGCTCGGATAAATACGGAATCCTGTTTTTTCATCGTTCCCTTTATTTCAAATTGAATGGCACCGTTTTCCTCTTTTCCCTTTGGGGCTATGTAATCCAATACGGCATCGAAAGTTTTTCCTTCCAACGCACCAACGGTAATTTCAAGCGGTAGGTCTTCCTTTATTTTACCGACCTCGCTCTCGTCTACTTTTCCCTCAAAAATCATCTTATCGACATCTGCAATAGCGGCGATTGTGGTACCCTCGTTAAAATTATTGCTTTCAATAACTTGGTTACCGACCTCTACGGGTACTTCTAGAACCATACCGCTGACCGTCGCCCGAATCTGCGTATTTGCCGCATTTCCGAAGCCTTTGGTCGTACCCGTTTTAACAATTTCGTAGCGTTTGTTTGCAGCGGCATAAGCCTGTTTCGATTGGTCATAAGTGACCTGTGCACGTTCAAGGTCTACCTGCGAGACCACACCTTTTCCGAAAAGTCCTTTTTGGCGATCCAAGTTCCGTAACTGGTCGTCCAAATTGATTTTTGCTTCATCAATAGCATTTCTGGCGTCGTTCAAGGCGTTTAGATTGGGCACTACTTTTATTTTGCAGAGTAAGTCGCCGGACTTCACGAAATCGCCACCTTCAACAAAGATTTCTTCGATTACACCTGAAATATTGGGTTTGATAAGCACTTCTTCTAAAGGAAGAATACTGCCCGTCGCGACCGTTTTTTTGATAATGGTCTTTTTGGAAGCCTGTTCCGTTTCATAGGTGACGGGGTCTTCGGCGTTCTTTTGATACAAATAGTACATGGCACCGCCAAAGGCCACAACGATAAGCAATAGAATAATTCTGGTTACTGTTTTTTTCATTTTAATCCTAATTTATTGTCATTTCCACGAAGGTGGAAATCTTTTTGATTGATGATGTTTTGTTTGTTGTTAGAGTTCTGCATTGGGTCAAAAACTTCGCTTAGGGAATTTCCGTAAGAGGTCTACACTATGCATCCCGAAAAACACCCCCCTTATGCAATCCTCTCGGTCGTGCCGCCCTCGTCAGTTGCAAGTTCAAAGGGGGAATCCTTCATTTTCAACCTTTTATCTTAATTCTTTATTTTTTCATTTCATACCTCCAAATTCGTACCTCGTACCTTTCCTTATTCCGTTCGCAATGCATCAATGGGCCTCACCTTGATGGCACTTTGCGCAGGAATGAATCCCGCTAACAGTCCCGATACGATCAATATTAGCAACGCACCGAGTACAACACCGAGGCCCACACTTGGGTTCGAGAACATGTCTACGGGGCCGTTCATATCCAATAAGGTGTTAATTCCATAAATGACAAGTGCGCCTAACGTAATACCGGCCATACCAGAAATTAGGGTCAAGAAAATCGATTCCATTAAAATCTGCAGTTTAATCGACCAAGGATTTTCGCCCAATGCCCTGCGGATACCGATTTCTTTAGTTCGTTCCTTAACAACAATAAGCATAATGTTGCTCACACCGATAACACCCGATAGCAATACTAATATGCCCACGAAATATGCAATGAATTTTATGGCCGTAAAAAGGCTTTGTACCCGATTGAACTGTTCGTAAAGATCAAAATACCCTATCGCCCGTTCATCTTCAGGGTGTACCTTTCGGTTTTCTTTCAACACATTAACCACCCGGTCTTTTAAATCAGAAATCGAAGCTGCATCGTTAGCCGTAATTGCCATCCATCCAACATTATTTCCTCGATTAAAAGCTTGGGAAAATGCCGTAAAGGGTACAAAAATCTGTTTCTGACCTTGTTCACCGTTGTTATCGTCCAATCGTTTGTAGGTGCCAATAACCATAAAATTTACACCTTGAATTTTTATATAAGTGCCCAAGGGGTCTTCGTCTTTATCGTACAGCGCGGTCTTTACGCCTTTACCGATTATGGCCACCTTACGTTTTTCATCGATATCCGATTGATTGATGAACCTGCCGGAGGTAATACCCAAAGGGTCTTGGGCTATTATCTGTGGATAATCCCCAAAAACGGTAAAAGCTCCTGTCTTTAGACCTTTGACCACATTATTTCCACCATTGAATCCGTTCAGCCTATTTCTTGGGGAAACAAATCGAAGATCGGGAATGCTGTTGTTCAAAACATCGACATCTTCGAGCTTGAAATAGAATTCCCGGCCCTTGGGAAGCCCTTGGTACTCTTTTGAAGTCGCCTGTGTCCATACGAACATGGTATTGGTGGCAATGTCTCCAAAGTCGGCCATAATTCCGTTTTGCAGTCCTTTTCCAGCAGCCAACAAAACAAGCAGGATAAATATTCCCCAGAAAACCCCGAAGGCCGTAAGCACGGTTCTGAACCAATTACTGGTCAGTACCTCTAAAATCTCTTTCCAACGGTCTCTGTTAAACATAATTTACTTCGTAAATCAAACTCCAAAAAAACAAATTCCAAATTCCAAAAAGTCCCCTCCCCAACCCATACGTTCCTGTCACTCCAAAGGTCGTTCGTCGGATGCAAGTGGGGAGGGAATTAATGAACACTGGTTTGAAAAACTATTCAATTTTTTACTTTTTACTTTTTACTTTTTACTTTTTAAAATCAAAAACCACAATTTTTCCTTCAGACTTCGTTAATCCAAACTCGTACTTCCCTATTATTCATCCCTCAGCGCTTCAATAACATGAATATTAGCGGCGCGCCATGCGGGGAAAAACCCAGCTACCGCGCCTGCAAAAACCAATAAGAAAACAGTTGATAGCGCCACGTTGAAATTCACCGATGGATTCATGATATAGTCAACTTCGATATGGTGACCGAGTAGTTCTAAGAGCCCCATACTAAAAATCAATCCCGTAAAACCTGAAATGGCCGTTACAAATATGGCCTCGTGCAAGATCATACCCACAATGCCCCAAGGTTTTGCACCAAGTGCTTTTCGAATACCGATTTCGCGGGTGCGTTCTTTGACCACGATAAGCATAATGTTACTTACCCCTACCACACCGGCGATAATGGTACAAATGCCCACGAACCAAAAAAACAATTTCATATTGTTCGACAAGGTGTAGAAGCGTTTGGCCTCTTCCATAGGATTCCAGATACCTACGGCACTTTCATCTTCTGGGTCAACGGTATGAGCATTGTTCAAGTAATTGCGCAACTCGCTTTTGAAGGTGATGGATTGTGCTACCGCATCTTCAAAATTATCCCTTGGCGGAAGCATATAGAGTAGGTTGTCAAGCCTGTCGCCCCCATTGAAAATAAGCTGCGCCGTTGTATAGGGAATAAAAATTCGATCCTCTTCGCGTTCACCGGCCTTATCCGCAAAAACACCGACCACTTTAAACGGAACTCCAGAAATTTTGATGAATTCTCCTATGGGAGATTCTACTTCGGTGAAAACATCTTTCTTGATAACCTTGCCTATTATGGCAACTTTGTTGCGTCGTTCCTCATCGAGCTCATTGAGGAACCTCCCTTCGTGAATCAATGCGTTCTCTATCGGCTGTAAACCTGCAGAAGTGCCTAAAATTGAGTATACCAAGGCCTCATCGCCGTAAGTAGCGGTAATATTTCTAACATCAAAAAACTGAGAGGAGTGATCGATTTTCGACCCCATGCTCCGATCGACCGCGACATAATCTTTATTTCGAAACTGTATTCGCCTACCGGGGTTCAGGCCTTTGTACTCCTTTGAGGTCTGGCCCGCCCACACCCATACACTTGTCGCTGCATCTGATTCAAACTCATTGGCAATGCCATTGCGCATACCTTGCCCAAAACCCAATAAAATAACGAGAATAAATATTCCTGAGGCCACGGAAAGGCCTGTGAGGAAAGTCCGCAATTTATTTTTACGGATAGTATCAAAGATTTCTTGCCATCTTTCGATGTCGAACATGTGATTGTATTATTGATTGATGAACACGACCTTGGGGGAAAGGCGTATAGATATAAGACTATCGAAAACCTGCATTGTTACAGTTAAAAACCAAAAGAAACGTTAAATTTCCTTCATTCCTTTTGGTCGCATCTTTTTATAAACGAAATAGAAAAGAACGGCTACCAGTATGTAGGGTATAGCCATGAGGTATACGATACCATTGTTAACCCCTTCGGCCGCATTCGTGTTTCCGTCGCTTTCGAGTACTGCTCGGCACATAGCACATTGCGCTTCTGCAAATTCGGGATGCAACAGAAGTATTATAAAAATTAAAAGGATACCAACTTTTTTCATAAAAAATCCTTCGACAGCCTGCCCGAATTGATCATTCAAGTTCGCAATCAAGAAGACATTAGTTTTAATTTAAATAATACGGCGAAATCATCAAATAGACCACAACGCCGGTAATAGCAACATATAACCATATCGGAAAGGTAATCTTAGCCCACTTTCTATGGTTTTTGAATTTTTTTAAATATGCAAACGCATAAGTTTTGAGTACCAAAGGTATTATGGCAATAGATAGTACAATATGTGAAATCAAAATAAAGAAGTAGATATATTTCAAGCCTCCCTCACCTCCGTAAGAGGTCGATTCGGCAGTCATATGATAGGCTATGTACATCAACAAAAAAAGGAGAGATAGCCCAATGCAGACCGTCATTATGTTTTGGTGCAATTGCCGCTTACCGTTTTTAATGGCCCAAACGGCAACAAGCAGCAAGACCGCTGTGAGGCCATTTATAGAAGCATATATGGGAGGAAGAAACCCTAATCGTTCAACATCGGGTATCTTTACATTGAACAACAACGCTACCACGATCGGAACCACGATCGATACCAGCGTAATCAATCTGTTGAACTTTTTTTCTTTTAAAGCAACACTTTCCATTATTCTTTCAAAAGTTTTTTTATGTCCTCTTTCAATATTGATATCTGCTCTTTTTCGCCATGGTCATTTTCTCCTTGGGCTTGGGTAATAGCACCTCGGTAATACACAATGGCGTTACCGAATTGATCCACCCGAGAACGTATAAACCCATTTTTATCTACAAGCGCGAACAAACCTGAATGCTCAAAACCTCCAGGGGCGTCGGGCATTTCAGCCGCGAAAATATTGAAACCGTTATTCGCAAGTTCATAGATTTTTTCTTGATCGCCCGTCATAAGATGCCAGTCTAAATCAGAAATACCTTTTTCTTCGGCGTAGGCTTTTAAAACAGCCGGTGTATCCTGCTTTGGCGTAATTGAGAAAGAAGCTATTCCAAAATCTTCTCTGTCTTCGAATTCGTTTTGGAGTTTGACCAAATTCTTGGTCATGATCGGGCATATCGATGGGCAACTCGTAAAGAAAAACTCGACAACGAAAACCTTGCCCTTATAATCTTGATCGCTAATCAACAAACTATCTTGATTCACAAACTCAAAAGAAGGAACTCGTCGCTTCTTACCATTTAGCAATACATAAGACAACGCTGCAGAATTATCCTTAAGGTTCATTCGGTCGTTCTGAACCGTAGTACCACTTTTGACCCGATCAATAATCTTTGGAACGAAAATTATTCCGAAGACCAAGATGATCAAGGACACCCAGACGTATGTGTATTTGTTTTTCATTTTCTTGGTTTCAGGTTTCTATTGTTTCAGGTTAAACTTGAAACCAAAGAAAGCTGAAACTTATTTTTTACTATCCACGTTATTCTTTTTCAGGGCCAACCGATATTCGGCCAAGATAACCTTTACATCATCTTCCATTTTATTATTGAGATCAGCAACTGAAGTCGTGTTGAAACCAAATTTTGTGCCCTCATCTTCATCATCCGTACGGCCCCTAAGGTTTAAATCTTTATCGATGATAAAAACATAAGGTGTGCTTAAATTTTCATCAAGGCTTAAATCGGTTTTTAAGCTTGAGAAGAAATCCCTTATTCGATTTTCATTTGCAAAAATGAATTTCCATTTTTTCACATCGGCCAAGTTACCTAACTCCTGTTTTAGTTCGGAAACGGCACTCTCGCTGCCCTTTGGTGCAATCATTACAAATTGAAAATCGTCGAACTCATAAAAACGCTTGTATATTTTTTGATTAAGGTTAAAGGCATTACCCTTTTTTTGGTCGACATCGCTACCCAAAAATCCTAAAATGGTAATTTTGCCTTCTAAGGTATCGTCCTCATCTAGAAGGGCCACGTCAGTAATATTTTCGGTTAGAATGGGTAGCTTTCCAAAATTATTGACTCCAGAAGCAAAAAAGAGATAGGCCACAATGGGAAGGACAAACAGCGTAACCAATACTAGCTTTTTCTTCATAACAATTATAGAGGTCAAAAACTACAACAAAGATAGGGTAGAATCACTTAAAGGGAAATTATGAATTCATAACATTTTCACAAGTGAGGTTCAACCGAACTTTCAATTCAAAACGACATACCCGCCTTTTGCCGGGTTCGTTCGACCATCGTTTTTCAATGCGCCTTCGGCTTTTGAAATACGGGTCTCACGAATAAAAAAAGACGGTAATGAAACCGTCTTAGTATGCTGTTAATTTATGAGATTTTCTTTTCTAGAAATTCCATTTTACAAATCCATCTTTATAGACGTTGTAAACGTAATCGGCTTCAAACAGAAGTATAAAGACCAGATACAACACTAAAAAAATAGGAGTCCATACTATCGCTCTACGTAAAGCACTTTTTTCGTCTCGCAGGTGCATAAAGTCCCAAGCGATATAATAGGCTTTAACCAAGGTCAGGATAATGAAAATCCAGTTCAATAATTTCATTCCCAAAAAGGTACTACCTGTCAAGGCAGCCGGTTTCAGAATACCCAAGGCAACCTCTATTGCGGTGACTATGGTCAAAAATACCAGTACACCCCAAATTTTTTGGGTGTTGGACTTGAATTTTAAAAGTCCCCTAAAAATTTCAAGTTTATGTGTGTGTGCCATGCTTTAATCAAATTATTAAATTGATTCCCGCCTTCGCGGAAATGACAATAAATTTATTATACCAAATAAAAGAAGG
>ENA-ORXM01001696-ORXM01001696.1-marine-metagenome-genome-assembly--contig:-NODE-1696-length-29347-cov-4.011274_pt1 | contig 29347 bp, 19 predicted proteins | sample MGYA00237867_ERZ511480 | MGnify/ENA primary metagenome ERZ511480 (study PRJEB26309, sample SAMN06266103) | marine metagenome | isolation source: Algal blade | place: United Kingdom:Sidmouth, United... | reverse complement strand
TGCTGCAACTTTGCCCCCGATGGCTATCGGGGCCGCAGTTCCAATACAAGAAGTACAACTACTTGAATATTCGGTGGCTCATGAAACTGTGAATGCAGGGTATGGATTAACAGCAAGTGCGGACGATAATATTTATTTGGGACTCTTAAATAAGGATCCTTATACGAGTGATCAGCAAAGAGAGCGAGACGAGTATGAACTTGACGACGAAAATTGGTATGAAGTAGTTTTTGAAGAAGTGCATGGAGGCTCCATGGCAAAGTTGGCTCTGCATCAAAATTGGATAAATCAGAAAGGATATGAGGTAGATGCTGTAGCAGAAATCAATCTGCCGGAGCAAGGCATAAGTGGGCCTTTTCTAATCACTTCGATAAAACATGTTATACTGCAGAAGAAACCTGTGGATGATGATGAAGCGGATGAATATGATTACAAGCCGGTAACAGGAATATTTATACACGAGTCTTCAAATGTATTGAATATTGATTTTGATAATGGTGAGTCAATTGGAGTTACTTATCAGCATCCAATTTATTCAATGAAAGCAGGTGATTGGAAATTTGCCGGTGAGTTAGATGTTGGTGAAGAAGTATTAAACTATGAGGGAAAGGCTAGAGTTGCAAGTTTAACCAAGAAAGAAGGAAGTGAGACGGTTTATAATCTTGAGGTTAAGGATTTGCATAACTTCCTTGTTAGTGAGTCTGGGGTCTTAGTGCATAATAGTTGTTGGGATATAGCAGCTGAATTTGCAAGTGGTCAAAGGAATATCTCGGATATTTGGAATATGACAAGTTTTCCGCAAATTTTCAATCGTGGAAATATATTAGAGCAAATTTCTAGGCTTAAGTTATTTAAAGTGGGAGATGGGTGGAAATATACGGGAGTCGGACGACATGCTAGTGATTTGGGGAAGACTAATTATTGGCTTATTGATTTTTTTAAGGGAGATAAAGTTGTAAGTCTAAAGTCAACAAATGTTACGGATGGCGCAAGTTGGGCTTCGCAAAATAAGAATCATATTATAGATTTAAATGAGCAATTAAAGCTTAAGAAATTTCCAAATTGTAAACCAGGTCCAAATTGCCAGAACCCATCTAATGTTGTCGGAGACCCAAACGTTTTCCCCAATACTGTTCCAATTAATAAGGCAGAATTACATATTGTTGTAGAAAAGTTGTCAAATATTAATCAAGCTACTTGGAGGGAGAAGATTTTGAAGAAAATTACTGATGAAGGATTTACAGTAGACCCTAATTTTAAAATTGAATTTTCACAATTATAATGTATATAGAATTGCCCAAAAGTACAGGTTTTGTTGATTGGTCAAACATAGTAGAGAGCAGCAAATGGCTAATGCCTCCCCATGAAGCTTATGGATCATCTACTAGCAAAATATATAGCTCGGCTATTTTTCATGTGGACGGATTTAAGTACGGTAGATTACTGTGGAGAGGCAGTAGGAGCGCAATTGAAGTAGATATCGGAATCAAATATTATAAAGATGTTTATTTAGGGGTTTTAGAGGTGGCAAAAAATTTGGGGGGGTGTGTTTATTACAAGAAAAATGAAATTTTCGATCCGAATAAACATTTGCCAATATTACGTATTGAAATTAATAGCGATACGAAATATTTTGACCACCAAAATTTAGAGCATATTAAATGGATAGCAATTAGGGAGATAAATAGTGATGCTATTCTAAGTGCTTTAAAGTTAAGCAAATCAAAAGAAATCTATTTGCAAGAAAAATTTGGTAGCGATGTTTTTATTATAACTCCGACTTATTCCGGATGGACATTTTTGATAGGAGATAATTTACCTAATCTTTTAATTAAGGGTGATGAAAGTTCATCAGATGAAGCTTTGACTAATCTGTGTAAATCACTTCAGAAATTAAGCAAGAAATTTATTGAAGTTCAATATTTTGAGCATCAAGGAAAATCAAATATCACTGGTTACTTCAAAGCGAATAACGGTAAATTGAATTTTGGGTACTGGAAAAGTGAAACAGAAGAGTTTGTCAAAGGAAGAGTGCCAAAAGAAATAAAAGAGCTTCATCCTACATCAGCTCATGAAGTTGCATCTGCCTGGTCGATAGACCCTCTGGATTTTATTTACCTAAAAGAAATGGCAGAAGAGAAATCAATTGTGGTTGTTCCTATTTAAAGAGCAGCCACATTTTTATTAAAGAAGTCTTTGAATTTTTTCTTAGTAAGAAAAGTCTCAATCATCTTAAAGATGGTTTGTTTATCTTCTTCGTCCAGATCTTGGATCATCTTCATTTGTTCAAGAGCAGACTTGTTAGTAATATCCACTTCTTGGGGCAGATCATCGCCCATATGAATAAGCTCATCAATAGTAATATCAAAGAACTGAGCAATCTTATCTAGAGCGGCAACAGAAATCTCACGTTGTCCGTTTTCTATCTTACTATAATTAGATCTGTGCATGTTGATAAGTTCAGCGATCTCTTGCTGTTTGATTCCTTTTTCTTCTCTGAGGCGTTTTATGTTACTTCCTATATCCATATCGACGCTATTTAAGGCAAAAGTAGTCACTATAGCTACAATTATCAATTATGGTGCCTTATTGGTAACTTAAAGTTGTCTAATAGGAACTTAAGAAATACATTTGTTGTGTGTAAAATTGGCACATAACTATTTTGATATGGAAATACAAGACATAAAAGCAGCTCTCAGCATCCAAACTGTACTCAATCACTACAATCTATCACCAGATAGAAACCATCGCCTAAATTGTCCCTGGCATAACGATAAGACTACATCAGTACAGATCCACCCAAAGACCAACACTTGGACATGTTTCTCATCTAACTGTACTGCAGGAAGTGGCGACGTAATCGAGATGATACAGAAGATGGAAAAGTGTACCAAACATCAAGCACTAAAGAAAGCAGCCGAGCTATGCGGTCAACTTCGCCAAGGCTACGTCGACCATATAGAAATCAAACAAGAACCTGGACTAACAGAAATCTTTAACAAACTTCGGCAAAGTCTACATCGATCAAAGAATGCAATCAATTATCTGAAGGAAAGAAATATCTATAATCCAGAATTAGAAATCGCCTCCAATCATTATTAAACAGAATACATTTCGATTGCTCGTTTACTAGTTTATTGATTATTCGATTAATCACAAAACGTCCAGCGCTCCTCTCAAATCCTCAATCAACACCTCCGCTTCTTCCAACCCAATATAAAACCTTACCAAATTCCACGGTATATTAGGATCCTCTCTACCCGGAATATCATACAATGCACTAATCGGTAAAACCAAAGATTCATGTCCTCCCCAAGAAACAGCCAGCAAAAAACGATCTAGCTTATTAAAAAAGCGTTCCATGTCACCCTTGCTCTTAGCCTTAAACGAAGCCGTAAAAAATCCCGCGCAGCCACGCATCTGCGTCTTCGCAAGATCATACTGAGCAAAAGAAGGATCCATCGGAAACAAAACCTCCTCCGTCTTCGGATGCGTTTTTAAAAAGTCGATCACCTTGAGCGCCGTATTATAACTACGCTCCATCCGCAACGGCAGCGTCCTCAAACCACGGATGATCAAACTCGCATCATGCGGAGAAATGATCATCCCCAATGTCATGAATTCGGATTCAAAGATCTTCCGCACCATCGCCTTGGACGAGCACAAAATCCCATTGACAACATCCGAATGCCCATTGATAAACTTCGTTCCGGAATGAACAACTATATCAATACCATGCTCGATCGGATTTTGATAATACGGAGAACAATATGAATTGTCGATGATACTCACCAAGCCATTTTCCTTTGCAATAGCAGCACACGCTTTCAAATCCTGAAGTTCAAAAGTCAAACTATTTGGACTCTCCAAATAAAGCACTTTCGTATTTGGTTGCACCGCTCTTTTGATGGCCTCCAGATCACGCCCATCCACAAAAGTATGACTCACCCCAAACCGACTCAAAAAATTCACCAACAACTTATACGTCCAACTATACGGTTCCTGCACACAAACAACATGATCCCCCGCACTGACATTCCCAATGACCGCCGCCGCGATCGCCGACACACCAGAACCCAAGATCAATGCATCTTCCGCCTTCTCCAATGCAGCCATCTTCTTCCTAAGGATCGCTACCGTCGGATTATTACCCCTCGAATAAACGTGGTTTCCAAGTTCATCTGACATCGCCGCCCTAAAAGCATCAAAGCTCTTAAAAGTAAAATTACTCGTTTGAATAATAGGAGGGGACACCGCATTGAAGTACTTTTCGCGATCCTCGCCAAGGTGATTTAGTATATGTGAAAGGTCGTGTTCGTTCATGGTTTTTCGTTCATCGTTCATCGTGAAATTTCTATTGTGACCCTATTGTGAAAATCTATTGTGCCTACTGTGGTTCAAACCTTAAACCTCAAACCTCAAACCTCAAACCTCAAACCTCTTATATGCCCTTCAATGTCCTTTTATGTTTCCTCTATTGTGACCCTATTGTGAAAATCTATTGTGCCTACTGTGGTTAAAACCCTAAACCTCAAACCTCTTATATGCCCTTCTATGTTTTTCAAACTTATATCTTCCTTATATGTTTAACAACAAGCTTATGGCCACCAATCCACAAAAAACACTCACCCCAACAACCCACCACTTCCACTTAACCCCAAGCACATTCAAAACAACCCCAGCCAGCACCACAAAACCAAATATAATAATTAGCTGACTAACCTCAATCCCAACATTAAAAGCAAGCAACTGCTGCCAAAGCTCATCCTCTTCCCCCGGCATCAAAGCAGCCCTGAAGAAACTAGAAAACCCCATACCATGTATCAACCCAAAAATCAAAGCGATCAAATAATTCAGATTTACATTCGAAGACCAAGTCTCATCAGTGCTCCGAAAACATTGATAGACATTATATAAACAAGTGACGATGATAGTCACAGGAATAAGCTTCTCTACCAAGCTAGTAGAAAACTGTATCACATCAAAGATCGCCAACCCTAAAGTCAAAGAATGACCAATCGTAAAAGCTGTCGCCAAGAGAAATAATTTTTTCCAAGACTTGCCAGAGTAGGGGACACAAAGCGCAATGATAAATAAGATATGGTCATACGCCTCAATATCTAACACATGCCAGATCCCAACCTCAAAATACGTCGTAAACAATCCATCCATGTTGAGTATAATCGACCTCGCCCGCCGCAGCTTAAGCCTGGGAAGAACAATATAAAATTAGGTGCGTCCGCCTACGCCATTGCTGCAGCGGACAAAGCAATTTATAGCATGCCTCTATATAGAAACGAGCAAAATTTTATTTTGACAATTAGCTTTTCTCTTATAAGAGAAACGGGAATGAGTTAGAAAAAATGAACAAAATAAAATCTTACCCCTCCCAAATAAAAACGAAAAGCTTTATTTAGTTAACGCCGAATAAACAAATAAACCCCTATGTTTAATAAATAAGATCTTCAGGCAAGAATTTGTAAATTTAATTGAAATAAAAAATTTATAAAAATTCAAAACCCAAAGATCTATGGTATTGGCAAAAAAGGTAAGACAAAAAGTTGTAAAACTAAATTTTAAAGGAACATTAATTACAGCAGGAATAGATATTCATTTAAAACAATGGAATGTAAGTGTATTTGTAGAAGATAGGCATTATAAGACTTTTCAGCAGGAGCCTTGTCCACAAAAATTATATGAGTACTTAGAAAAGCATTTTCCTGAAGGAACTTATCAAAGTAGTTATGAAGCTGGTTATTTTGGATATCACCCTCATCGAGAGTTAGAATCGCTAGGGATAAATAATATGGTAATAAATGCTGGAGACGTACCAACAAGCGATAAAGACAAGCGTCGAAAATCAGATAAAGTAGATGCAAAGAAGATAGCAGTTGCGCAAGTAAATAAAATGACAAAGAGTATTTACATACCATCAGAACAAATGGAGGCAGATAGAAAAGTATTAAGGTTCCGAACGAAAACATTGAGAAAAGAGGTAACAGCAAACAAACAAAGATTAAAAGCATTTTTAGTAAGGTTAGGAGTTCACAAGGAAATAGAAGGATATGGAAATAGTTACTGGTCAAAAAAGATAATAGAGCAAATAAAGCAACTTGATTTAGCTCAAGCAAATGACAGATATATGCTAGACGAATTGATAGCTAAGTATACATATTTGAAAGCAAAATTGAGTAGAACGAATCGGCATATAGTTATAATGAGCAGACAAGACAGATATGCAGAGCTAGTTGAAAGATTAAGAAGTATACCAGGAATAGGGTTGTTGACAGCGATGTGTATAATAACTGAAATATGGGACATGAAAAGATTTGCAAGTCTGGACAAACTAAGTTCGTTTGTAGGAATAGTACCCGATACTTCAAGTTCAGCATCAAGAGAACAGGTAAAAGGTTTGACGAAAAGAGCAAATGTTGAACTGAGGAGATTATTGATCCAATCAAGCTGGGTAGCAAGTAGTAGGTGTAGATATATGGCCAAAATATATCAAGATCATAAAAAGAAAAGGGAACAGAAAGGGATAATCAAAGTAGCAAGAAAAATATTGAGTGTGATCAGAGCAGTATGGTTAAAAAATGAAAATTATAGTATTGATAAAATGTATATAGTTTAAATAAAAGAGAAAAAGTTGATTAATAAAAAAGCAAAGGAGGGCGATTAAAGTAAATGCACGTTATGCGGTGCAGCGATATACAGACTGCTTATTAATAAACCTGCATTCGCCCTCCATCTTCGATAATAGGAGTTTGCGGCCTTTGGACCGCTAATAGAAATCTGCGAGAAAATTAATCGACTTAGCGAAGAAGGCTAAACTAAAAGGGATTTAAGACAGGTAAACTATGTAAAATCATAGTTTACTCTAAAAAAAATTACTCTTAACTGAAATTTTTGCCTATAATCCTTGTTTGTTAACATAGAAACGCATAACCAAATAAACATTCTATCAAGAGCATCCTAGAAAGCCAAACCTCTAATCACTGCTGCTCTCCAAACTAAACGGTTTCCCCTTCTTTCCCAAAACAAATTTAAATTTAAAAAAATTGATCAAGTCAGAATCAACTTGCCAAATTCGCTTATGCTTGTCCACATCAAATAATTTGCTAACCTCCAGATCCTTAGAAGCAAAACCAAATCCTCCAGAAGACTTTCTAAAATCTTGCAAGATCAACCAGTTCTTAAACTGCTTCACCGGTTCTTGATAAGATGGGCGATTGATGTCGTGTACGATCAGCAAACCATCGTCATTTAATAAATCATGACAAGTTTCTACACAAGCTTCCCTCGCAACACCGTCCACCAAAATTAAATCGAACTGGCCAAGTTCCTTCGGAAAAGCAACATAGTCTTTGAAACCATCAGCACCTTCTGATGACAGATCGTTTTTTTCAACATGATGGATCGTTGTATTCTCAGCATCCGCACATTGTTTGGCTATCATTTCAAACCATTCTTTGTTGTGCTCTATACTTTGCCAACTTGCACCAGCCTCTAAATATTTAGGGAAAATAACTGAGCTATACCCACATCCGTATTCTAAAACACGCTTTGGTTTGAGGTTTTCTAAGACCTCAAGCATAATATCTATCTCCTTAAATTTCATGTACGGAGAAGTGATCTCTCCTTTGATGAAGTTCTTTGAAGACCTCGTAAAGCTTCTTGAATAGTTGTTTAATAATATGGAAGATACTTTTTCTGACATGTGTTTAATCTTCAGCTACGATCATAAACTTAAACTTCTTACCATGTTCCACGATAATAAATTTATCATGCAACAACGATTCCTTATTTATAGTATCCTCATGAGAAGCAATTTTGTTTTTATTGATTGCAATGGCATTGCCTTTTATCGCTTGTCTCACTTTACCTTTTGATTCAAGAATAGAGGTATTCTCCGCAAGGAGATCAACAACATTAACACCAGCAGTCAGCAAAGATTTTTTAACTTCAAACCTAGGCAATTCATTTGCAACTGTTGAAAGATCTGCTGAGTTCAACTCCTTCAAACTTTCATTATTAGCCTTTTTATTAAAGACAATTTTCGAAACCTTCAGCACAGTTTCATATTCCTCCTTAGAGTGTACCCTACATGTTAATTCCTCTGCCAAGAGTCTCTTTTGTGCATTGATATCTTCAGCGTAGTCTTTCTCCATCGTTTCAATTTCGGCCTTAGATTTCAAAGTGAAGTACCTGAAGTATTTTGGTAGATCAGCATCAGCAGCATTGATCCAGTATTGATAAAATTTATAAGGAGAAGTCAAATTTGGATCAAGCCAAATATTTCCTGAAGCAGACTTTCCAAATTTAGAACCATCAGACTTTGTCAATAGATCAACTGTCAAAGCATAAGCTTTCCCATCTATGTTTTTTCTTATAAATTCCGTTCCTGAGGTGATGTTTCCCCATTGATCAGATCCTCCCATCTGCAATTTGCAATCCTGTGTTTTGTACAGCGTCTCAAAATCATAAGCTTGCAGCAATTGATAACTAAACTCAGTGAAAGATAACCCAGTTTCAATTCTTGTCTTCACAGAATCCTTACTCATCATATAATTGATGGTAAGCGTTTTCCCAGCTGTCCGCAAAAAATCCAAAACATTCATCTCCTTATAAAAATCAAGATTGTTCATGAACAAAACCTTGTTCGGCCCTTCCGTATCCAAAAATTTATAAAATTGTTTTTGTTGATAGGAAAGATTCGAATCCAATTCCTCAAAAGTCTTTAATTGCCTTTCCTCATCTTTCCCGGAAGGGTCACCAACCCTACCTGTCGCACCTCCCATCAAAACAATCGGCTGATGTCCCGCCAATTGAAACAACTTCAACAGCATGATTTGCACATAATTTCCAATAGTCAACGATGGCGCCGTCGGATCAAAACCAATATATGCCTTCGCCGGCGCATTTTTCAAATATTCCTCTACACCCGGCGTACTATTGTTTAATATTCCCCGCCATTTAAGCTCTTCTATAAAATCCATATTGTTGGTTACTTTGATTGCTAAAGCTTTTCTGCGACAGCAATGTGATTTATGAAGCAAAGATATTAAACTTAAATAGGTAATTCTTCATTTATCACGTAGAATTCTATGTGTTTCTATTGTGTAAAACTATTGTGCTTACGGAGTCCGCACGAAGCTTTAGCGAAGGAGGATGTGGTAAAAAAAATCATGTACCATGTAATGCTCTTAAAGCTTCAATGCCCTTCTATGTTCTTAAAACTTATATGTCTTTATATGTTTCCCTAATTTAACCTTATCTTCCACCCTCAATTTAAAAATGAATTTAGAATTTTTCATAGCAAAAAAAGTAGCAGCCTCAGGATCCAAGAGTTTCTCTAGGCTCATCATACGAATTGCAATAATAGCCATCGCGCTCAGCATGACCGTTATGATATGCGCTTCTGCATTAATTCATGGTTTTAAAGAAGAAATATCCTCCAAGATCTTTGGTTTCTGGGGCCACATTCACGTCAATGATATCAACGTCAACAGATCTTTTGAAAGCATTCCAGTCAAAAAAAATCAAACCTTTTATCCCGGCCTGGACACCATTGAATCCATAGAATATGGAGGGATTGAAAATTATTTCGGTTTTAACCCCAATGAGCAAGACTTGGATCAAAAATCCAATGGAGGCATCCAACACATTCAAACGTTTGCCCTAAAAGAAGGGATCATAAAAACCAAAAATGACATTGAAGGTGTGATCTTAAAAGGCATCGCCGAAGACTTTAACTGGAGCTTTCTAGAAGAGTACATGGTCGAAGGAGCAAGAATAAAATTCCCCGCAGAAAGCTACTCCAAAGACATACTGATCTCTAAGTCTACTTCAAACCGATTGAAACTCAAACTTGATGATCAATTTATAATAAGCTTTGTCAAAGACAATGATGAAGTGCAAAGGCGATTTAAAGTGTGCGGCATTTATAAGACTGGACTAGAGGAGTATGACAAAAGATTTGCACTCGTGGACATAAGACAAATTCAACGCCTTTTAGGTTGGACCGAAGATCAGGTCACTGGCTTTGAGATCTTTATCGATGATCTTGATGACCTCAATGTCTACCATGCATATCTCAATCAAGAGGTACTGCCCTCGAGACTCTATGCAGAGACCATCCGCTATAAGTTTCCTGGTATTTTCGAATGGCTTGAACTACAAAATATAAATGAGATCGTGATTATTTCTTTGATGCTTCTAGTCTCCATTATAAATATGATCACCGCCCTCATGATCTTGATCTTGGAAAGGACCAACATGATCGGTACACTAAAAGCTTTGGGGCAAACAAATTGGGGAATTCGAAAAATATTTCTCTATTATGCCGCATATATTATCGGACTTGGCTTGCTGCTAGGCAATTTTATTGGAATCTCAATCTGCCTGCTCCAAGAAAAATTTGCTTTCATTAAATTAAATGAACAAGATTATTACTTAGATGTCGCACCGATTTCCATAGATCCATGGACACTCATTTTCCTAAACATAGGGACCATGCTCATTACCATACTATTCTTGCTCATACCCTCATATTTGGTGACAAGCATTAGCCCTCTTAAGGCGATCCAATTCAAATGAGTTCACTTTCAGGTTTTGAACATAAATTATCTGCTACAAAGGCAAATCTTAAGGGCCTACTAAATTCTTACCCTGTTAGGCTAAAAAGGTTTGGTCGGCACCTCTTCAGACACAAAAATAAGGAGGAAATCGATACAAGCATTCCCTCATTATTGACACAGCCCTCGGCCTATTTTGTGGACCTATTCTTCTACTTTCTCGATATTATTGCCTTTGGGGAGTTTTATGACATCAGCTCCGGAATTATAAAATTTAAAACAAGAGTCCTCTCCAAAGAAGAAATACATTTAGCAAAATCAATCTACGGAGATTCTATAGATTACGCTCGGGTTCGCATTGATGAAGCGCCCAAACTTATTCCAGGTAGGGGAGTGGCTGCCTATGTCGGTATCAACACTATAAATTTTGTAAAGCAAAAAACCGACGCTTTATTTATCCATGAGCTCATCCACATTTGGCAGTATCAAAATCTAGGTTCCGTCTACATCCCTCGCGCCCTTCGAGCTCAGCGCACCAAAGAAGGCTATGACTATAATGGCAATAGGGGATTGGCTTGCGCCGAAGGAAGAAGTATCCTGACTTTCAATTACGAACAACAAGGCGACATCGCCCGTGACTACTTTTGTATATTAAACGGCAGACCTTGCCTCCATGAAAAACTACCCCAAGAGGACCTGTATCTCCCTTTCATCAATGAAATACGCAATAAAGGCAAACAAAATCCTCCTGTGGCCTGAGAAAATGAATAAAGTATATGTAAAATTGAAAAGATAAAAGACCCTTCGCCTCTTCGACAAAACGGACGTTCATTAGAGTATAGGGGGCATGCCCCCGTGGATAGGATAGGTTTTAATTTTCGCCTTTCGCTTTTTCGCTCAGGGCAGGATTTTCGCTTTCCCTTTCGCTTTTCGCTTTTCGCTTTTCGCTTTTCGCCTTTTACCCCTTACCTCTTACCTCTTACCCTTTACTCTTACTCTTTACCCCTTACCCTTTACTCCTTACTCCTTACTCTTTCGCCTCTTCGACAAAAACGGACGTTCATCAGAGCATGCTCTGATGCTTCAGTAAAAAAAGATGGTTTGGTTGAAGAATAATCGCGTTCGGGGGGCATGCCCCCGTAGAGAAGCAAGGTTTTAATTTTCGCCTTTCGCCCCCCTTCGCCTTTCGACTGAAATTTTTATATTTTATATTTTACATTTTACATTTTACATTCTACATTTTACATTTCCCCCCTTATTAAACCCAATCTTTCCAAACCACGTATTAAAACTTATATTTGTCCTCAATCAGGATTATGATCACGTACTACAAAAAAATAGAAGGTACTTTAGTAGAACTGCAACATGCCGAACATGGTTGCTGGATCAATATAACGCCCAGTTTTGAAAAGGATGAACTCGAAAATTTTGCCACAGCGCACAAAATACCTTTAGATTTTATTACAGATTCACTTGATATCGATGAAAGATCAAGATATGAGAAAGAAGATGACGTAAAATTGATTTTAATCAATTCTCCAATAAGAAATGAAGGGGGGACCGAGAATGAAGCTTTTTTTATTACACATCCGATCGGGATCATTTCTACCCCTGACCATATTATAACAGTAAGTTCAAGGGATAATATGGTAATGATGAAGTTTATCAATGGAAAGATCAAAAACTGGGATCCTGCCGACGATAAAGGGTTTGTGTTGAAGATCTTTGAATATACTGTGTTTGATTACCTCAAATGTCTGAAACAACTAAATCTAAAGAGAAATCATATTGAGAAAGAATTGTATGACTCTAGTCGAAATAAAGAGTTAAAGCAGCTGTTGGCCATAGAAAAGAGTTTGGTTTACTTCGTTAATTCGCTTTCCGCGAATGATTTGTTAAAAATGAAGATGAAACGTACCGATTTTTTGCGTATCAGAGAAGATGAAGATAAGTCTGACTTATTTGAGGATATAATTATTGATAATGGGCAAGCTTTAGAAATGGCAAATGTCTATACAAACATATTAAATGGTACAATGGAGGCTTATGCGACAATAATCTCTAATAATTTAAATATGGTGATTTCTAGGCTCACTTTGATCACAATAATCCTTATGGTGCCAACTTTAGTAGCAAGTTTGTATGGTATGAATGTTCCTTTACCATTCAGGGATTCGCAGTATTCCTTTTATTTTATCATTATTTTTTCATTGGTAATCAGTCTTTTATTAGCCTGGTTTTTTAGGCGAATAAGATTGCTTTAATCTGTAAATCAAGCTGTTAAGAATAGGCGCTTGTAAATAATTTGCTTACACTTTATAAATCTGAGTTCCTAACATAGCTGATATTTTTTTGACTCATCTAATTGTATGTATAACAGAGGGTTATGCAAATTATCCACAATCTGTGGATAACTTACATTAAGATAAAACGCAATATTTTAGTTACATTTGTCGAACGCAAAGATAGCGTAGGAATACAAGAATTTTTCAAAGCGTCCTATATTCTGGACAACATGCTTTGATATTACCTTTTATTTAAGGACCACAAAATTTATTTCTTCGGGCAAGAAGTTCGCTTTCTTATTCGTTTTACGAAAGGCAGACATGCTTTTCTATCTGAACCATATTTTTGAACCATTTTAAAATTACCACTAACATGACCGGTAATCAGACAGAACCTATCCTACAAGACAATCCAAACAGATTCGTATTGTTTCCTATTGAACATGACGATATCTGGGATTTTTACAAAAAATCACAAGCCGCGATTTGGACCGCTGAAGAAATTGATCTTAGCCAAGATCTTACTGATTGGGAAAATCTTAAAGACGACGAAAAACATTTTATTAAACACGTTCTTGCATTTTTTGCAGCTTCTGATGGAATCGTTAACGAAAATCTGGCTGAGAACTTCGTAAATGATGTTCAGTATACTGAAGCAAAATTCTTCTATGGATTTCAAATCATGATGGAAAACATCCATTCTGAAACCTACTCGCTTCTTATAGACACTTACATAAAAGACAATAAAGAAAAGGATTACTTATTTAACGCCATCGAAACTATGGATTGTGTTAAAAAGAAAGCCGAATGGGCACTCAGATGGATAGACAATGGTTCTTTCGCTGAAAGATTGATCGCTTTCGCGGCAGTGGAAGGAATTTTCTTTTCAGGTTCTTTCTGCTCAATCTTCTGGCTTAAGAAAAGAGGATTAATGCCTGGCTTAACTTTCTCCAACGAGCTGATCTCAAGAGATGAAGGGATGCACTGTGATTTTGCATGTCTACTCTACAACAATCACATCATTAACAAGTTAGACAAAAAAGTAGCTACAGACATCATCAAAGATTCTGTATCGATTGAAAAGGAATTCGTTTCTGATGCTTTGCCTGTAAGGTTGATCGGAATGAATTCAGAGGAAATGTGTGAATACATCGAATTTTGCGCAGATCGCCTTCTAGTTTCTCTCGGATTAGAAAGAGTATACAATGCTAGCAACCCTTTCCCTTGGATGGATATGATCTCTCTACAAGGAAAAACAAACTTTTTTGAAAAAAGAGTTGGGGACTATAGAAAAGCTGGCGTAATGAGCGAAAGAGATGACCAAGTATTTACACTTGATGCCGACTTTTAGATCTTGGATATAACCGATTTATTAAAAACACTTTAGCTAACACACTATTAAACTAAATATATATGCAAGTAATTAAAAGAGGAGGTAAAAGGGAAGACGTAAGCTTCGATAAAATTACCGCTAGAATCAAAAAACTTTGTTACGGTTTAGATCTGAACTATGTTAATCATCTAGAAATTGCTAAGAAAGTAATTCAAGGTCTTTATGATGGTGTAACCACTTCAGAACTTGACAACTTAGCTGCCGAGACAGCAGCAACAATGGTTACAGTGCATCCTGATTATGCCTTGTTAGCCGCTAGAGTTGCCATTTCGAACCTGCATAAAAATACCGATAAATCTTTCACCAAAACAATGAAAGATCTATTCAACTACATCGATCCCAAAACAGGAGATAAAGCTGGTTTGATCGGTAAAGAAACTTTCGCGATCATCGAGAAAAATGCCGATAAAATTAATTCAGCGATCATCTACGATAGAGATTATAATTTCGATTATTTTGGTTTCAAGACACTCGAAAAATCCTACCTCTTAAGAATGGATGGGAAAGTAGTCGAAAGACCGCAACACATGTTGATGAGAGCTGCTGTTGGTATTCACGGTGAAGACATAAAGTCTGCCATCCAAACATACAAGCTGATGTCAGACAAGTGGTTCATCCACGCAACACCAACCCTGTTTAACGCTGGAACACCAAAACCTCAGTTGTCTTCTTGCTTCCTTTTGTCAATGACTGAAGATAGCATCCCTGGCATATTCGAAACATTGACCAGATGTGCAAAGATCTCGCAATCAGCTGGTGGAATAGGCCTCAGCATTCATAATGTCAGAGCCAAAGGTTCTTACATTAAAGGTACTGGAGGTACTTCAAATGGCATCGTTCCTATGTTACAGGTTTACAACGATACTGCAAGGTATGTAGATCAAGGTGGAGGAAAACGTAAAGGGGCTTTTGCTGTTTATCTGGAGCCATGGCACGCTGATATCTTTGACTTCTTGAATCTGAAAAAGAACACTGGTAAAGAAGAAATGAGAGCAAGAGATCTCTTCTATGCAATGTGGGTTCCGGATTTATTCATGGAAAGAGTAAAAGCTGATGGACAATGGTCTCTATTCTGCCCTAACGAATGTCCAGACCTCTATGATACTTACGGTGGCGAGTTTGAAGCCTTATACCACAAATACGAAGAGGAAGGAAAAGCTAGAAAAACCATAAAAGCACAAGAGGTTTGGTTTGCCATCTTAGAATCTCAAGTAGAAACAGGTACTCCTTACATATTGTACAAAGATGCTGCTAACAGAAAGAGTAATCAAAAGAATCTTGGTACCATCAGATCTTCCAATCTCTGTACAGAGATCATGGAATACACTTCTAAAGATGAAGTAGCTGTCTGTAATTTGGCTTCAATATCTCTTCCTAAATTTGTAAAAAATGGAAAATTCGATTTCCAAAAATTATACGAGATCTCTAAGGTTGTCACAACCAACCTTAACAAGATCATCGATGTTAATTACTACCCGATCAAAGAAGCAGAAAACTCAAACTTCCGCCATCGACCAATTGGTATCGGTGTGCAAGGTCTAGCCGATGCTTTTGCCTTATTACGTTATGCTTTTGATAGTAAAGAAGCAAGAGAATTAAACAAGCAAATTTTCGAAACCATCTACTACGGTGCGCTAGAGAAATCTTGTGAACTTGCTGAAGTAGAAGGTACTTACAAAACTTACAAAGGTTCTCCAGTCAGTAAAGGAGAATTGCAATATGATATGTGGGGAGCAACGCCTACCAAACTTTGGGATTGGAAGGAACTTAAAGCTAAGATCAAAAAGCATGGGATCAGAAATAGCCTTCTACTAGCTCCTATGCCAACAGCATCAACCTCACAGATTCTTGGAAACAACGAATGCTTTGAACCTTACACTGCTAATATCTACACCAGAAGAACACTCTCTGGTGAATATATCATTATGAATAAGCACTTGTTGAAAGACCTTATCGGATTAGGTCTTTGGGATGAAGAAATGAAACAGAAGCTGATGATGGCAAATGGTTCGGTTCAAAACATCTCAAACATTCCTCAAGAGATCAAGGATCTTTACAAAACGGCTTACGAGCTGAGTCAAAAAGTTATTATTGATATGTCTGCAGATAGAGGTGCTTATATTTGCCAATCTCAGAGTCTCAATCTTTTTGTAGAAGATGCCAACTTCGGAAAACTATCTTCCATGCATTTCTACGGATGGCAAGCTGGTCTTAAAACTGGAATGTACTACTTACGTACAAAAGCTGCTGTAGATCCTATCAAGTTCACTGTAAGAGAAGAAATGAGAATGGCCGGTAATGAAACAGCTAACGAAGTAGTTGTACAAAAGGAACAGATCTTGGTTGGTGATAACGAAATAGTAGTAGAAAAGAAAACTGAAGTTACAGAAACGAAGAATACAAAACTACCAGAACCTATGAAGTTAAGTGACAATATATCATGCAGGATTGACGATCCCGACTGCTTATCTTGTGGTGCTTAATTAAGTGAATTCTTAACACCTAAAAAAGGCCCTTCCCAACTTGTTGGAAAGGGCCTTTTTTATGGTAAGTAAAAATGCATGTTAATACCTTACTCTTTACTAACGACTAACGACTAACGACTAACGACTAACAACTAAAACTTAGCAACAACCCCTCCTAAAAAGTTTATCCCAAAATTCGCGTAACCATCCCATCTTTGCCTTTTATTATTGAGCAAATTATTTCCATCAAGAAATAGGCCTACATTGGGATTTATCCAATACTCCGCACCAATATTTAATTCCAACAAAGTATTCAGATGAGCAACCTCTTGCTCCCTGTTTAAAAATGGTACACCGTTGGCGGAGAAAAACTCACCCTTAAGAAATAATTTATCTTCAAGCATCTTGTATCGAGCAGTAAGATTTAATTCAAAAGACGGCAAGTGCCAGGCTTTCTCCTCATTCTCAACACTGTATATTTTTTGAGAGACCGTCGAAATGAAAGTTAATTTTTTGAATAAAGTAAAATCTAAAACACCTTCAACATACACCAAGCTAGCTGTGTCTACGATCACATCAAACTGTAAACTGTCTACGCTGTTTGCAAGAAAAAGAGGAAGGTTATCTATTTCTTTGTAACCCACTCTTCCAACATAATTTACACCCTTGATCTTTCCTTTTAAACCACCATAGAAATCATGAAATTTGGAATTAAAAATTTCTGGTTGAGATACCAAGAAAGGATTATAATCTGTAAGACTATGAAAGGTATTTGCTTGAAGATTACTGTTCCATCCAGCAAAAGCGACCAATTGACTAGATACAATATTTGCCGCAGCATGAATGAATGGTAGAACGTCAAAGTTATCTTTCGAAAAGGCAAGATTTGCTCCTGCCTGTACACTAAATTTATCAGCATGAAAAATAAACTCAGGCCTTACAGTAAAGTTGTTCAATTTTTGAAGAAGAGTATCTTGAAAATTATTAAGATCTGAAATCAACCCTAACTTTATAACATGTTTGGTTTGAATTATTTTTTTAGCAGATACTGCTACGTCATAGGAATTTTCTCTATTATCAAAGTAATCTGACTTTCTGCTATATCCTAAATTTCCCTCAAGGTCAATTCCTAGATTTTCATTGGTAGAATTCACATAAGAAGCCTCGCCACTAATGGTCTGAAAACGCTGTCTCACATCCTCCTTGGAAAATTCATTAAATTCATTATTATAACCATAAAAATATCTGACCTCATCACGAAATCCTAAGTCCGCATTCACATGAGAATTTGGGCTTAATATGTATTGTCCTTTAAAATTGACATCAGTATCGGCAAAACGCTGATTTTCTATTTGCTTGTTATCTGCTCTGTGATATTTTGCAAAGCCTCCTAAATTCAAATTAGAATTCACCTGCCTATAGTGAGAGGCCTCTCCGTAATAACCATTAATATTACCCATTCCAGCTTTCAAATAAGTGGAATATATTTCAGACAATTCGGCCCTTCTCATCGCAATCGGTTTGATCTGAGGAGGTCCGTATTCTAAGTCCAAAACTTTAGAAGGAACATCATAATTAACTGTACGATTCAAGGTATCCACAGCAGGTAAAGAAGCCATTACTTTTAGTCTTTCTGACTCAAGCAATTGCGCTTCAAAATTTTTGATCACTTTCACTTCTTCCTGCTCGAGTTCATCTTGAGCTTGTATAAAACCCAAAACAAAAATCGAAATAAAAATTGTGGTTATAATTTTATAGTTTTTCATAAGATAAAATATCATTTTTATTATTTATTTTGATCTGGTTCAGCTTCTAATTCTAGTTCTTCTTTCGCATCTCCCAAGTCAATCTTACTTGAAGATTCAATTTTTGAATTCAGCTTAACCAATTTTTGTCTAGCTTCAAGAACAACATCTTCTGATAATTTACCACTACTTTCTACAATTGCTTCTAGTGTAACCTGCGCATTCAATAGATCTCCTTCTTTTACTAAAATATCAGAAAGCAAAAGAGCACTCTTTGCGATCCAATATGGCTGTCCAGCAGATTCTTTATGCGTATTATAACAGATGCCTTTTGAGATCTCATATTCTTCTTCCAGGTAGTAAATGTATGCGATCTGGTACCTGGATTCAGCAGCCACTTTACCTGTTTTTACATGCTTCAAACTTTTATTAAATCCTTCTAAAGCTTGATTATAATCCAGGTTGTCAAAAGCCACTTTAGCACGATAAAAAGCTGCAATCGATTTTTCATTTGCTTGAGCAAGATCATTTTCTTCTACTTTCATTGCAGTCACAAAAACGGCTGAAGAATGCTTCACTCTATAAGCAGATTCTAACATTCCAATTTGCGCTTGCAATTTTTTCTCTGGGCTGTCTGCCAATTCTTCAAATAGTTTATAGTATCGGAATGATTTGTTAAAATCTTCTTCAAAATTATAAGCGATCAAAGAAGCTTTTTCTAACGCTTTCAAATAGTACTTTGATGCTCCTTTTGTAATGACCTTTTCATACTGCATCAATGCTTCTGAATATCTATTCAATGAAGCATACGACTCACCAAGATCATAATTTGCAGTTAAGCTATATTTTCCTTTTGGATATCTAAGTAAGTATTCTTGATAAAATCTTATTGCCTTTTCATACTGGCCGTTTTCATAAGCCACCTCTGCGGTTTTAAAGTTTAAAGACTCTCTTTCTTCATCATCTACTTGCAAGCCTGGAATGCTTTCTTTAAAGGCAAAATATTCAGCGGGCTTCCCTAAGTCTTTTACATAGATCTCTTCTAAAGCAGATAGAGCCGCTTCCGCCTCAACTTCATCTGGGTTGTGTGCAAATACTTTCTTATAATAGAATACAGAAGCGTCAAAATCTTCAAGATTATAATTTAACAATCCTAACTTTAACAAAGTTTGATTATACAAATTTGACTCCGGATGGGTTTTTACCAACTCTTCCAACGTGACCTTTGCTTTTTGCAATTGTCCTTGCTCTTGGTGATTGACACCAATTTGAAATAAAGCATCATCTACATAGGCAGATTGTGGATACTTTTTTATCAATCTATTTAAAGAGCTGTTTTTTCCGTTAAGGTCACCCTGCAATCCTAATACCATTGACTTTTGAAGTAGTGCATAAGAGACATCCCCCTTCTCATTATCTATGACCAAATTATAATAGCGATTTGCCTTTTCATATTGATTTAGTTTAAATGCAGAGTCTCCAGCCTTTTGTACTGCATCAATATAAATTTGATTTTTTACATACTTATTTTTTATGCTACTTCGATCATTTCTAATTCCTTCAAATGATTTTTCAAAATAATTTAGAGAGGATTGATAATCTTTAATCTTCAATGCAGCATAACCAAGATTATAGTTGGCAATATTCATCGACGCGTCCTCTGGCATTCCAGAAACTTGACTTGCATCTGAGACATATCTCTGAAGGTGATCTTTACTTTTATTATAATCTTTTGCTTCATAAGCAATGTCAGCCAATCTGAAGTTCGTCAGAGCCTTTGTCTTTTTATCATCCCCATGAATTAAGGATTTTGTAAATAATGTCTTTGCTTCTTCTAAATTGCCCTCATTATAAAGTTGTAAGGCTCTCGCGTAACTCACCTTTTGCAGAGTGTTTTCCATGTTGGACGACCTACCTCTCAGCTTGTCGAGGATCTCTATTGCTTTGGCATAATCATTAGTATTCAAAAATATATTACTTAAATATGATTGTGCTTCTGCATAATGCTTAGAACTTGTCGGGATACTTTGCAAACTCTTTAAAGCCTGCTCATCAAACTTAAGTTCATAAGATAATTTGGCATAATTCCAAAATGCTTCCTGCTTCGTTTCTTCATCAAATTCTTTTTTGCTACAAGCTAGAAAAGCATTTTTTGCAAAAGCTTTTTGATTCGTCTTTAAATAACAATCTCCTAAAAGAAATTGTGCATTTTGGCCGAGCGATGTATTCAATTTACTCAACTCATCAAAATTAGAAATAGCTTCTTTAAATTTATCATTCTTATATTGGACAAAGCCGGTTTGATAGAACTCCTCCTTTGTCATCTTCTCTGTTTGAGAGGCATAACTTTCTAAATACTTTAAAGAATTCTTATAGTCCTTTAACTCAAAGTATGATTTTCCAAGTAGGTGTTCCAGTTCTTTTTGTTTCTTAACGGTTTTATCTTCTAGCCTAGGTTTTATATAATCAATCGTCTCCTGATATCGTCCTTCTGAAAAATATATTTGAGCTAAGTAATATGGAATATGATCTTTATAAGTTCTTGATTTTTCAACTCTATTAAAACTATTAATAGCAGATCCATAATCTTCAAGAAAGTAATAATTTAATCCAGTATAATAATTAGAAGGGTAGTAGTACCTATCTGGTGTTTCAGATAGACTTATAAAATAGCTCAGCGATTCTTTGAAATGCTTTCGTACAAACAAAGAATATCCTTTTTTAAAAGTCAATTCACTTCTTAGAGCTTTGTCAACTTGACTCAAATTTACAAGATTGTAAAAGGTTAAGGAGTTTTCATAATCTTCATTGATATAATAGTAATCCGCTGCTTCCATGATGGCATCAACAACCAATGGCTCAGGAGAATATTTTTCTACAAAACCCAGGATCAATCTTTCACTATCTTCATCCTCTAATCGAACCGCTGCTCTTGCATAGTTTAATTCTGCTTGCATTTGTAATTGCTTCCATTCTGGGTCATTCACCTGTTTATGATCTGCAATTATCTTTTTGAATTCCATCTGTGATTGCCCAAACAACTGTTTCTCAAAAAAATAATTACCTCTTTTCAAGGCTTCATTATATTCTGTATACAACTCGTTTTGTTGAGCGTGCAGGTCATCTGAAAAACTGATACTCGTAAGGATAAATATTACTAAAGCTATGTGTTTCATACAAAGTATTGGTTTGTATTTGGAGTTTTTAAAATCAAAGACTCCTAAAATCATTTTGTAAGATTCTCTCAATAGAGATTTTAAATTAAAATTTTATTTCTGAAAACTCGTTTTAGAAATTAGAGAAATACACTATTGCTACGTGAAATGTATTGTTAGGTTAGCATTTTTCGATATTATTTTTAATTTTTTGTAAAACGGTTTTATCAGTATAATTATTCTTTTACTAATTCCAATAAAAAAGCCCCCTACTTTTTGCGAAATAGAGGGCTTAGAAAATTAGTTGTTTGGATGGTTAGTCCCTAACTTTCACAAATTTTGTTTTTGCTATTCCCAGTTCAGTATCTTTTAATATAACAAAATACATCCCAGCTGGGAAGGCGTCTATATTAAATCTCTTTTTTGAAAGTCCTTTATCAAAATATTCTACCGATTGCTCTACCAAATTTCCTTGGAGATCATAAATTTCAAAGCTATGATTACCAGCTGTTTTGGCTTGTATCTTGAAGAAAATTTCATTGATAGCAGGGTTAGGATAAATCTCGTTAATATTCAGATATTTAACCTCCACAGTTTCCTTTCTACCGCTAAATGGACTAAAGTCAACATTCTCAGCCAAGAACAATGGTGTACTATTAAGCAAGATATTGTTTGGCAATATGGCTACGGTCTGATTTGTCAAAGCATGATCCCATACCCTTTTATATAATTGGTCTAAACCAAAATTTGCTGGGAAGCTATAAGAAGCATTTGCAAACTCACTTTGATCCATTGTAGCTTTAGCCCAAATGACATACACATAACTTCCATTTGGATATCTAAATGCTCCACCATCAATATTGGAATTCAAATTCATCCGTGCAGTTTTACCAGGATCATAAGTACTTCCGTACAATATATCAGAGGTAGTTTTGTAAGCATATGCTTCAGAATTATACACTTCTGCTCCTGGTACAGTCCCAGATAATTTTTTAAATAATCCTAGATTGTCAAACTCACTGGTTGCTTCGTTTTCAGTTGTTTGGTCACCCAAATTATATATGTGCATTTGACGAACGTCATTTCTCATGGCAGTAACCATAGTCTTGGTCACATAGTTGACCTGTAGTAAATTACCTCCTGTCATAGCATCCGCTTTGAATGCTCTTCTAGGCACGTTAAATTCTGTCATGATCCATTCTTTTTCTGGATATTGGCTTCCATATCCATAATTTTCTAACACTTCATTCCAGGTATTCTTTCTTTTAACTAAACCTTGTGCTGCAACATCAGAGTTTCTAGTATAAACTTGCGCCCCTGTATTTGGATCAAATTCCCTCACAGAGCCATCAATATCTGGATAGGAATGAAAACCCATAACATCAAAATATGCTCCACCGCCATAAGGATAAGCATCTGATACAGAGCCATCAACTGGATTGTCCGTGTTTCTTAAGATAGCATCTAAAAAACTTGCGTACCCTACACCAGCTACTGCTACATAATCTTCCGGTGCAACGGTCTTTATTATTTCCCAGCTTATTCTTAAAGTTCTAACGTAATGTTGTATCGGTGCCCTTAGGATATTTTCACATGGGCTTGGATTTCTATCCCACCAGTTACCCGCTGGATCTCCTGGTTCTCTCCATCCCACATTAGCGTAATCAAACCCTGGCTCATTCCATATTTCCCAAAATTTGACTTGGTCATTGTATCGAGTTACTACCTCATACAAATAGGCAGCATAAAAGTTATCATCATTGTAAGGCGTTCCATCTGTCCCATCATCCCAAATATCTGTATATAGATTTCTAAACATGGCAGAATTATTTCCATCACCACAATAGTCAGTCAAGTCTCGATGCCACTCTGCAGGAAATCCTACGATCATTGTCAAATCATTTAAACCTAAATTTTCATAATGTTCAAACGTCGGCAATCTAAAATCATAGCCTAAACCGGTAGCAGTCAGAAAATCGTACAAAGCTGGTCTTATCGTTTTGGCTCCAACGCCTAAAATGCCTTCTTGAGGATCACCAGCAGCAAGCGTTCCTAATTGCTCGTCTCTCCAATTAGGACCATAGTATCCCAAATTTGATCCTGGCCTAAAAAAATCGGTATAAGGTGTGACTTGATTGTTCGCATTATAAGGAACCAGTCCACCTGGATTTCCACCTCCATCGTCATAAGTACCTACTGTAATCGTAAAAGAACAGGTCTCAACATTTAAGCAATTATCTGTCACTTCATAACTCACAACATAGGTTCCCCCTTGCGCAAAAAAAGCAGAATTTCCTGATTGGCTTGAAGTGACACTCAAACCTCCAAAAGTACAGGTTGTGCTGAAATTTGGGGCAGACCAAGAAACCAAAACATCACCTTCTTCGGATGGTGTAACATTTATGTTATTAGAGCAATTCAAACTTAAAATTGGATCTGGATCTGGATCATTGTCATCATCATCTTCACAAGGCACTTCTAAAATGTATTTTCTTTCACTCCAATGTGAAGTAAAACTCCAGCCACCATTCCATGGATGCATGATAACATAATCATTGCTCGCATCATTATCAGAACAGAATGCGCAAATGTCATAATTGGTGTAGGAAACAGGTTCTCCATTTAGCCATTGCATTTGTCCTTCCGAATTTGCATCGTTTAATCCTATCCAAACCAATTCGGAAATCTCTTGGTTAAGAAAATCATTCTCCGCTTGATCTGTGATCGAACTCACATGGCCGCCATTTTGTTCTGCCTGATTTTGAGCATCCAACGGTCTTAATTTTGCCGTGGAAAGAAAGTAGTTGCTATTGTCATAATTACCGATAAATTTAAAGCCGCTTATAGATTCATTACAAGGTTTTGGTTGTGGCTCCGTAATGTCATCGTCACAGAAAAATTCAATTATAAATCTTCTTTGAGAATACTGATTAGTAAAACTCCAGCCACCATTCCATTGATTCATTATGACAAAATCATTCTCCTCATCATTATCCATGCAGAAAGCACAAAAATCATAATTGGTATAGGTTATTGCATCACCATTTGCCCACTCAAGATTTCCTTCATTTCTTGAATCATCAAGTCCAATGTAGACCATGCTATTGATCTTGTCACTCAAAAATTGATTCTCTTGTTCCGAATTTATCACCGCAAGATGTCCACCTTGTACAGTTGCCATGTTAATTGCAGCCATCCCAGTAGCCATACCATCACTCAGGTAATATGACGAACCATTTAGTGCTCCAAGATTTGTATATCCCAAAATTGGATCACCACATTGGGCTTGTAAGTTTATAGTCAAAAGTAGATAAAGGACCATGCTGAATAGCATAGACAAGGTATTAATAAACCTGCTCATAATTGTTTTGTCTTAGTTTGTTAAAGAATAACTTATGTAATCAATTTGGTTCTTCAGAGCAGTCTACAATATTAGAATAGATAAATTTACTTCTTAAAATTAAGATTTAATTTTAGAATAAACAGATTTGGATACCTTATTTAACGAATTGATAAGTAAGGTTCAATGAATTAGGAAAGAATATTGGATCAAGCTGAGATTAAATGTGAAGTTTTGCTTTTCTTTCTAGTAGAACTTCTTCTGTTTCTACTCTTTCGGGATCGTCAACACAGCAGTCAACAGGACAAACAGCAGCACATTGAGGTTCTTCATGAAAACCTTTGCATTCCGTGCATTTGTCTGGTACAATGAAATAGAAGTCATCTTCCACTGGTGCATTTTGATCTTCTACGCCAACTTCTTTACCATCTTCTAAGACATAAGTACCTTCTACATTGGTGCCATCGGCAACTGCCCACTCAACACCACCTTCATAAATTGCATTGTTAGGGCACTCTGGTTCGCAAGCGCCACAATTAATACATTCATCGGTTATCATGATTGCCATAAAAATTCATTTTTTAATTAAAACATTAAAATGCAAAAATAGTTCCTTATAGTATTTAATATGATATAAATGGCGGTTATTTTTTTGCTTTAAGCGAATTTTTAAAATTTTCTAAGATTTCTGAATAAAATGACGAAAGAAATGACAGCAATGAGGGTAAAAGTGATTGCTTTAGTAGACATACCATAAACCCAATAGCCTGTGGCAAATAAAGTAGCATATACCGATAGGCAGCCGATCAACATCGAAATGATACCTAGCCCAATTTGACTATCTTTTTTGTCAACATCCAATTGCAAATTATATCCAGAAATTTCTGCATTTTTTATAACTTTTCGCCATCCCATTTTAGCCGGTTTTATTTTTTTGTAAAATGAAAACAAAACAGCATCATCAGTAGGATTGGTTAGGAATGTAACTACTATCCATCCTACAGTCGTAATAAAAACACCTACCAATATATTCTCATATCCTTTTAATTCAATCCCATATCTTGGTAAAATAAATTGTAATACTATTGCTACAAGAAATGAAATGATCATGGCAGATATTTCGGAATAAGCATTAATTCGCCACCAAAACCACCTGAGGATAAATATCAATCCAGTGCCTGAGCCTATAAGCAAAATGATATCAAAGGCTTGCAAAGCATTTTCCAAATATAAAGCAAAAATAGCCGCAAGGATCATAAGCACTACCGTACTTATTCTACCAAAGGTCACCAGTTCTTTTCCGGTAGCGTCCTTCTTAATAAATCGATGGTAAATATCATTGGCCAAATAGGACGACCCCCAATTTAGGTGCGTTGAGATCGTGGACATAAATGCAGCGATCAAGGAAGCGATCAGTAATCCCAAAAGGCCTGAAGGAAGTTTTCCGATCATAGCAGGGAAGGCCAGATCATGTCCGATCTTATTATCGGGAACTTTATCTTCTGAGAAGGCAGCCCTCAAACTTGTCAATCCATCTCGTTGAAATTGCAAAGCACGAATTTCAATTCTTTTTTGCTCCGGCAATAATTCTGGATCCTTTTTATATTGAATGACTTGTTCTTTATAAGCATCGCTTTTTAATTTATTTGCAGCCATACTTCTGTCTGCATCTGAGTCCATCGGAAACAGAAGCAAAGAGCATAAAGCAATGATGATCCATGGCCAAGGCCTCAAAGCATAATGCGCGATGTTAAACAATAGGGTAGCGCCAATCGCATTTTTTTCATCTTTTGCTGCAAGCATTCTTTGTGCGATGTAGCCACCTCCGCCAGGTTCCGCACCTGGATAATAGGTGGCCCACCATTGAACTGCAAGCGGCACGATCAATAAACCAATAAGAGTATCCTTGTCATTGAGATCGGGGAGGATATTTAATTTTCCTGAAACCGCTTCTGATGTGACCAAGTTCTCCAAACTTTCAATTTCTGGCAGCCCTACTAAATATATAGCAGCAAGTATAGTTCCAACCATGGCAAGGCCAAATTGAAAAAAATCGTTGTATATGATTCCTTTTAATCCACCAAGTGCACTATAAGCTACAGTAAATATAGAGGTGATCAATAATGTTTGTAAAGGAGTCAATCCTAGCAAGACAGCACCGATCTTTATACCAGCCAGACAAACAGTAGCCATGACGATCACATTAAAGAGTACCCCAAGATAGAAGGCTCTAAAACCTCTAAGAAATGCGGCTGGTTTTCCTGAATACCGCAATTCATAAAATTCAAGGTCTGTCAAGATCCCAGATCTCCGCCATAATTTTGCATATATGAAAACAGTTAACATGCCAGTCAACAAAAAAGCCCACCAGACCCAATTGCCAGAAACACCATTTGTCCTCACAATGTCTGTTACTAAATTTGGAGTATCTGCTGAAAATGTTGTTGCTACCATCGAAATTCCGAGCAGCCACCAAGGGAGATTTCTACTCGATAAGAAAAAAGAGCTACTGTCTTCTGATGCTTGTTTCGAAAATCTGAGCCCAATTAGGAGACTTATAACAAGAAAAGCACAGATAATTGAAACGTCTATATAACTTAGATTCATCATATGATTTACTTAATTTTCGAATTTACATTAATATTTTAATTTATATTCAATGATTAGCTAATGAACGATTTGGATATGATAAAAAATCATGTAGTTATATTGTTGAATTTTCCTTAATACCCCAAATATGGTATGCTCAAAGTAAAATTAATAAATAAGAAATATATTTATATTTAATGTGTAAAACCCCTAATTGCTAGTACTTTATGGATATATAATAAAATTTACTCCACAATTAGTTACTTTTTGTCAACTTCTACTTCTAAATACTGTGCGGCTGTTGTGATTTATAGAATTAAGTCGTACTTTTGTGTATAACATAACCAAGCCGATAATATGAAAGCCGTTCTTGCTTTCGTAATAGCAAAGTTCTAATAACACAGTAATTCCCTTTCCTCATTGACGGAGAGGTAACCCATTAACCGATAGTATAAGTTTATCTCAATTAATCTAGTTGTCGTTGCTCTTTCAAAGGAAGGAAGCAGCTCTTAATTTATTTTAGATAACCTAAAGATTTACTTTAACAATTATTAATTTTTATGGAAAAGAATTACAAACACTCATTGAACATTTTAAAGCAAGCTATGCTATGTATGGGCTTTTTATTTGCCTACACTTATAGCAACGCGCAGTGTAATTTTAATTATTCTGCAAATGCCTCTTTTGCAACTTGCGAAAGTTCTTCAGATGGTACTGCTACACTAACAGTATGGAATGGAGTTCAACCTTACACTTATAATTGGGATAACGGCCAAACAAGCTTTTTCGCAAGCAATCTAACTGCTGGAGTTCACAATGTAACTGTTACAGATGCTACCGGTTGTTCAGAAGTTACTCAAGTGACTGTTGAAGCTGGCCCTGAAGGCATCTGGTTAATGCCAGAAGCAACCTGTGCTGGTTGTGGAACTTGTGATGGTACCGCTTACCCTGGCGCCATGCTAGGTATTCCTCCTTATACATACCAATGGTCTAATGGCCAGACGACTGAAACTGCTACTGGACTTTGTCCTGGAACACACTTTGTAACTGTTACAGATACACAAGGCTGTTCTTCTGTAGGTGAAGTTTTTGTATGTACTGAAGGTAATCTAACAGTAAATTGTTCTTCTACTGATGCTTCTTGCGCAGGAGGAGATGGTTCGGTTACTGCAACTCCTTCTGGTGGCGTTGCTCCGTTTTCTTACTCTTGGAGCAATGGTAGTACTACTGCTACACAAACTGGCTTAAATGCTGGCTCTTATTCAGTTACCGTAACTGATGCAGATGGTTGTGTAGGATCTTGTACGTCCGTAGTAAACGGAATTCAATCAAATTTAAATGCTACAGCTGCTTCAACTGATTCGGAGTGTGGATCAAATGATGGTTCTGCTACTGTTTCAGTAACAGGTGCCAACGGTGCTGTAATTTACGCTTGGAGCAATGGAGCAGTAACTGCTTCTATCTCGAATCTTCCTCCTGGTATTTACTCTGTTACTATCACAGATGATGCTGGTTGCCAAACTACTGCTTCTACGCAAGTTAATGGTTCAGATGCTCCTGATATGCCTACCATTTCTACAATGGATCCAATAGACTTTTGTGCCAATGATGGGACTCCAGATGTTGTAAATGTTACAAACTCTGCAACAAGTTCTACCATATGCGTCGTTACGGATTTTAACGGCAACATAATAGCTACAGGAACAGGCTCATTTGATTTTGATGGCTTTGCAGCTGGTCAATATCAAATATGGTGTATTGCTTTTGATGGTACCTTAAGTGGAGCTCATGTAGGTTCAAA
>ENA-ORXM01001694-ORXM01001694.1-marine-metagenome-genome-assembly--contig:-NODE-1694-length-29376-cov-9.830711_pt1 | contig 29376 bp, 26 predicted proteins | sample MGYA00237867_ERZ511480 | MGnify/ENA primary metagenome ERZ511480 (study PRJEB26309, sample SAMN06266103) | marine metagenome | isolation source: Algal blade | place: United Kingdom:Sidmouth, United... | reverse complement strand
TACGGCCCGCAGCGACTGCGGTACGTGGCAGCTGCAGCTCGGGGCGGCGGCTGCACGCTGCAGCAGCGGTGGTTTCGGTCAGCGGTACCACTGCGACGGTGGCGGTGCGCCCTCATGAGCACCTGGGACGCCGTGGCCGCAGGGAAGGCTGTAAACCGCCGTTGCGGGATAGGGAGGTGGCGGACGACGCTGTCGCTTGGCGCCGCGGCCAGTGCTTCGCTGCCACGCAGCGGCGTCGGCCAGTCGGCGGAGGCGGTACGATGCGCCGCGGCACTGCCGACGCACTGCTGCGCCAGCGAGTGCCGACAGCTTCGCCACCGCTGTCGTGCCGGCCGCGCGGCATGGGACAGGAGCACAAGACAGGTACAGGATGGTGACGTGGTGTCTCTCAGTTAGTCCAGGGAGGGAGTGCGCTACTTCTTGTTTGGCTTTCGGCGGCCGCCGCCGCAAGCCGGTGAGATGACCGTCCCCTACCTACCCTTGGAGTTGCCATGTGCTACGAGTGGGCCTGTGGGCGGGCGGGCAGGCCGGCGCGCTGGCCGGCGAGCGCGGCCTGGCGACGCCTGTGGGCGGCACGTGAGGCCCGCAGGTGGCGGGCGCGGTGAGGGGCGCTGGGCGGGCGGTTGTCCAAAGGCTCGTTCTCGGGTTGACGTTGGGAGGGGGCGTCGCGCCGGAAGGCGGCAGTGCCGGGGAAGACGCCTGATGTCAGCAGCGGGAGCTCGGTCGCTAATGTCCCAGCCACTGGGGTTGGGAGGGGTGGGAGGCACGCTCCGAGCCAGTTGCGTCCTCTCGAATAAAGTAATTGTATCTTATCCTTGGTCGCATTTACAAGACAACTACCAGCTGCAGTGGCTGGGATTTACGCCAATCGACAGGATGACAAGCGACCTTTGCGGCATAGGAAGAGCCGCAATCTCTTGGCAAGTAGGGGTCACCGGCCTCCACGGGCTGGATCAGACGCCGTTCCAGGCCCTACGGGCCTGTTGGCATGCTTGCCCATCGTGCCAATCGAACGTGCCAATGTGACGGCCAATCACATGCCCGGCATGGGGCCTCACAGAGGCCCTCAGGGCCGCTTCTCCTGACCCCCCCCCCCCACGCGCCTGGGCTGCCCACCACTGCCGCCGGCCCTGCCGCCGGCGCTCGGCCCGCGCCGGCACTGGCGCCGCTGGCACCAGCCGATGGCCGCCGCCGCCAGCCCCCGTCGCCCATGAGGGCAAGCGAGATGTCGGCGGAGGTTGTGCTGCAGCCGGGCCTGTGGGCTGTCGCAGCCCTTGGACGCCTCGATGGACACTGCAGTGCAGGGCGGACACCGGGTACCTATGGCAGTCTTTAGGTGCTTCTGAAATGGACAGGGGGGTTCATAGGCATGCTAGGGAGGTTTTGTGCCTGTCGTGGTCCTCCAAGGTTCTTTTGGGGCATATAGAGAGGCGACGTGCCTCGCTGCTTGGCGCCTTGAGGAGCTGTCTCAAAGAAAACCCGCACTTCAGGAGCTTGCCCCGTCACTCGTTCTTCTCGTCACTTACGTGCTCACATATTGTGCAGCATCACAGCTCCAGATGTGGTTATGGCGCTGGTCCACATCTCCGGTTCTTGTCTTCGGGTATACATTACAGTACATTTTTTCTCCGGACCTCGAGCGTGGACACGGCACCAAGTGCGTCGGACCCATGCAGTCTGTCGCACCGTCGCACGACATCCGACCGGCGTGACAGCTCCTGGCCTGACAATAGTGAGCCTGACAGGTCAGCGAGTGTTGGTGCCATCTGGGCTGTTGGCACCACACCTGGCCGTGGTAGGAAGCCTGGAAGACGACTCGTGCGCGTGCACCTGACCGCCACAGAGGGGCGCCAAGACCGCGTCGGTGTCGCCGCCGTGCCTGGACGCGAGGTGCCCACATTCTGAGATGTGTGACTGCCACAGTCTTTCTTGCATGCTGCATCCAACTGTTCTGCGTGGCAGCCGCGCCCTGGTCACTTTTCCATAGGTTCAGGCCCTCGGAAAAGGCCCTGACCTGACCAAGTGGTGGCCCGTCCATGCCTCTGGGAGGTACTCGAGCGCGCTTTTGCGCGAAGCCCCCTGAGAAGAACATCGAGCGTCAGAGCACACGGCAGGAAACTCGCTGGCACGACAAGGCGCTCACGGTACCAACAAGCAGGGTTCCAGCAGCTTTGGCACCTGCCACAACCCGAAGGCCAGGAGGTCACTCAGGCGGGGGCGGACAGGCAGATACGGGAGGTTCTTGCAGTCCGCGCCGCGCGGGGGCCTGGGGCCGTCTCGGCTGCTCTGTCGTCGCAACAGGACGGGCAGCCACTGGGGCGTTGAGTGACCCCACGCTCCTGGCACAAGCCTCGTTTCCCCATTCACAAGTCACATCAGCGCACATGCCCGTCGCGCGCCATGTTCGCGGCAGTCAGAGCGGCTCCGGGCCCACCCCTGGGCGCTGGGCCCGCCTCTGGGCGCTGCACCACCCGCTGGGCGCAAGGTCAGCCACCCATTTGGCGCTGTGTCACTCGCTGTGCGCTGCGCGCCACCCACTTGGCGCTATGCCAATGGCTGGGCCATGTGCCTTTCCCTGGGCACCGGGCACATGTGCTCCCCGCCGGGCGCTGTGCCCCCCGCTGGGCGCTCCGTCTTGCGCTTCGCGCTCCGTCTCTCGCTGGTGCTCCGCCCCGCGCTGGGCGTGCCGTCCCCCGCAGGGCGTGCCGTCTCCCGCCGGGCGTGCCGTCTCCCGCCGGGCGTGCCGTCTCCCGCTGGTGCTTCGTCTTCCGCTGGGCGTGCCGTCCCCCGCAGGGCGTGCCGTCTCCCGCCGGGCGTGCCGTCTCCCGCTCGTGCTCAGTCTCCCGCTGAGCGTGCCGTCCCCCGCAGGGCGTGCCGTCTCCCGCCGGGCCCGCCGTCTCCCGCTCGGCGTGCCGTCCCCGCTGGGCGTGCCGTCTCCTTCTGGGCGTGTCGTCTCTCGCTCGCCGTCGCGATGCCGTCCTGCGACGTGCGCACCGTCGCGGCAGACGTGCGCGCACGGTTGAAGGTGCTGTTGGGTGAGACTGTTCTCACGGGCTCGTCTATCCGTCGGCTAGTGGACCTGCTGTCGTCCATCTCCGAGTACGCGTCGCAGAACCAGAGGATCAACGTGCACTTACACTTCACCGGCCACGACAAAGACGGCAACACGTTTTGGCTGCCCGTGCACGAGGACCAGCAGCTGCTGGACAGCGCCGCGGGCAAAGTGATGGCCATGGTGTACCGCTTCGCCGAGAGCGGCGACGCCATGAACCACGGTTCGGACGTGATCAACCCGCTGCTGAACTGCAGGACATCCGCTGGCGTAGCGTCACGGGCCGAAGGGGGGCTAGCTGGTGACAGCACCGTAGGGGCTGACGAGGCTCACCCACGAGCTGCTCTTTCTACGACCAACTCTCGGTCGCAGGTCTTGTCCGCCCCAGTTGGGACTTCTGGGCCGCATTTGATTGTGGCACCGGGGGCGGCGGCGCACGAGGACCCACCCGACAGCTCGTCGGGTGCTTGGGCTTCAACTCAACGTGGCGTGGGTGTCGGCCAGGATGGTGGTCACGGCGCAACGGGACGGAGTACTCAGCAAGACGCAAGCGCCGACCAATTGCGGGCTGCTGCTGCTGTAGCGGGAGATGGCGGACACAGAAGCGGTGCGGGTGACGGCAGTGCCGACGGTCCCGATGCTGAAACCGACGGCGGTGACGGTAGCGCTGACGATGACGACTTCCTCATGGAGAGTCGCTACCGGCACAGCCGGCGCCGGTCAAGGACGTTGAAGGCGCCTTTGACCACGCGCCGGCCATCCCCGGTGGTCCCGTCGGACGCTACCGTGGCGCAGGTGTTGGAGCTGCTTGACAACAGCCGGCCCAAGCAGCACGTTCGGGCCGTCATCCCTCTAATGTCGGCGGCAATGAGGAGCTCGGCGGCGCGCACCGTGCAGTCAATGCGGCTCACGCTGCCTTGGTGGCCGCGGAAGTCGACGCACGACGTCTGGGAGATGCCCGTCGTGGTCCGCAACTGCGTACTGGCGAAGCTCATCCCCGGGTACGAGGTGACCGAAGGGCAAGTCACGGTCACCCTGCCGCGGTGGCTGACTAAGCGGGACGACGTGCCAACCGAACGCGTGGCCAACGTGCTTCTTCTGGCGGAGATGGAGCCCACCGCGATGGAGGCGCTTAAGACGTACATTCGGTCATTTAAGCCGCAGCCGCTGCACCAGGTCGCGCGGACCGCTCCCCCGGTGGCAAGCCTCGCGTCCGTGGCGAATCTTAGAGCGGTCGCCAGGGTGCCGCCTACACCGGGGGAGCAGGCAATGCGGCTAGCAGATCCACGGCGGCCTAACTCGGCCTTTAACGCCACCCCACTTCGTCCAAGCAACTGGGTGGCCACCGGTTCCAACCCTCCGACTCACCACCACTCCCGCATGCCACCACCTCCGTTTCCGGGTGCCTCTCATGCTCCACCGGCTGGCTCGACCGGCGCCTCCGAGCGCGGTGCCCATGCCGCATCATCCGGGGGTACTGCAGGCGCTAGCGCGGCGGCATTCGATTCGCAGAGCGTCAGGGACGCTCTCTTGGCCGCTCAGCGCGTCATAGAGTCATGCGCGCCGACAAGCAGCCCCGAACGGAGCGCTCGGCCGAGCGCGACAAGTAGACCAGCCACTTCCGCGACGGGGGCATCCCGCAACATGCAAGCCCGTCCTGCTGCACGAAGCCCGGCTGCTGCTGCGTCACCTACAACAACCCCGCTGAGCTCAGCAACCGACGCTCAACACGTGGCGTCGTCTGCTACTACTCCGGCGACGCCACCAGCTTCTGCACAGGGTGCAATGGCGGCTTGTCCGCCTTCTGCAGTCGCACGGGCCGCTCCGTTGGGTGCGTCTCCTCAACCGGCGGCCTCTGCTCCTGCTACGGCCTCTCCAAGAACGGTCGCACGTGTTGCCCCTCGTCCGTCGCCCGGCACACCTGGTGGTGCGCCGCCAGTGCGCACAAGGTGTGCTCCGCCTCGACCGGCGTCTCGACCGGCGTCTCCTGGCCGTCGTCGGCCACCGCCTACACCAACCGCTGGTAGTCAACCTCCGTTGGGAGCCTCTCCGGCGTCTCGGAGCACATCTCCTTTACGCACGGATGGTCAGACTGTTGGACGTCCGGGCCATCCTCTGCGGACACCACCGCCGGATGCATCTCCTCCGGACGAGCCCGCTGCCTTGCTCTCATTCGCGCGCGCTTCATCCCCACGGCGAACAATTTCTTGGGCAGACGAGGGTGGGACGCCGGTGGCTGGTGGGCGGCGTAGTGATTCGGCGCCACCTCGCGTTGAAGGGCAAGATGGCAATGCAAGAGAGCCCAAGGACGGGGACGGCGTCACCGTCAAACGTCCGCTGGCAGCCCCAGCGGTGCAACTTGTGGCTGGTGGCTCTTCGGGCCAGCGTGCGCGGCTTCGACTGGGACGGCAACCATTTGGGTCGGACAGAGCTTTGGCGCAGATGCAAGCTGCTGTGGCTTCCACTGGCGCTGGCGGCATGCACTTGCGGTCGGCGGCAGCACCTCCTGCTGCGGATGGGGAGCCTTCCCTAGCTGGGGTTGGTGCCGCGGCGGCCGCGCCGCCACCCGTCTCGGCGGCGTTGCGGGAACCGACAACCCCAGTGGAGTTGACAACCCCGAGCTCATCATCAGCCCTCCCTCTTCTGCAGTTGCCGCCACCTGGGGGCGCTTCCAATGACGGGCACGATGCGCAGGCGGCCAACCACCCAAGAAACCCAACGGCTGCGACCACGGCCTCTGCAAAAGATCCATCAACGCTCACCGTCACGCGTTCGGTTGGCAAGCGCGTTGCTAAGACCGCGGCAGCGGCCGCGGCTGCTGAAGATGAGGAGCCTGGGACGCTGCCCAAGAAGCGACGGGTCGGCATGCGCTCCACCGCGGCGCGTCCGCCCGTCATGCCGAAGCCGAAGCCGACGGGAGAGGCGAAGCCGCCCTCGACACGCCCGTCTGTGAAGGCGGCGCCGGACAACTCTCCATGCAAACTGTACGTCGATGGCGGTCGGCTGGTAGCGGAGGGAAGGCTATTGAAGTCACGGCGAGTTCTGCATGGGAGAGCGGTGGATGCTGATCTAGTTGTGGTTTGTGTGCTGAGTGTGAGGGCCGGCATGCACTCGTACCCGTACCAGACTCGGTTCCCGCCGCCTTTTCAGCAGCGGTCGAAGCTGAGGATGGCCGACGTGTTGCAGACATTGATTGTGTGGTCGCGCGCTCTTGTCCAGGCTGTTTAGCTGCCCCTGTATAGTCTCTCTTGCGTGTTCTGTGCAAGAGTTGTACATGTCTCGTATCACAATGCTTTTTATGACACCTGGTTTGTTATCGTGCTCCCCCGAAAACCTCGGTCATTCCGTCGCTGTGCGTCTCGCTCGTCCCACCGTCCTACCCCTGCCCCGCACTCAGCACTTGCGCCACTGCCACTGCCACCAGCTCCGCCGCTGACCACGTAGCTGCCGCCCCTACCGGTGGCGAGCGCCGCCACATCGGGCAGCTACAGCGGCCTTGGCCAGTGGTTGGGGGGGCGGGCAACGTCGCGAAGACGGCGGCAAGCACACTGCGGCCAAAGAACGAAGGGGTCCGACTGGGCGATAGCAACAGCACTTAGCTCAGACGCTTGCAGGGGGGGGGAGGCGGACAAAAAAGCGGGCGGCAAGAACCTGGTGGCGCAGGAGCAGGAGGGAACGGTGAAGGCAGGAGGCCGTGGCACGGGGGATCGCGGTCGCCAAGGCGTCGACACGGGCACGTGGCGGCTGCGATGCATGCTCAGGGATCGCTGCGGTGGCGGCGGCGCGCGGTCTGGAGTGTCGTGACGGGGGGCAGAGTGGCCACAAGCTAAATGACCCACCCACCGTGACGCGCTCCCAGGGGTCCGAAGCTCTGTCAGGAACGTGGCCGCGCTCGCTGTTGACTGGACGACCTCGCGCAGGACACGGCGCTGGAAAATCGCCCGCTCCCTTGGATCCACCCCATCAAATTCAGAAAACTGATGCAATCCCGATCCGATCCGATTTCAAGTACCACCGAGAGCTGATATCGGGCCAGTTTCGATAGGCTTTTGCGATGCGGGTCTGTTCCAGGCGGACCTGATGGCACTCCAATTCTGGTCGTTCCGCCAAAAGCTGGGTCACATGAAGGTGCGAGAACAGCCAGCGTCTGTTCATGACCCAGGCCCCCCTCCACTCAGAGAGCGGTCGAAGTCAGGCTCACGCTTGCAGAGCGCGCCCTCCCCCCCACGTCCCGACGCGCTGAAGACTGAGCCGGTTCCACTGCTGTAAAAACGCGGCCACGCTTGCGCCCTACCGCATCCCCAAATCTCATAAGCACGCGCTGAATACAAGATTGTTCTGCGCACGGCGAGGGGGGATCTCCTCGCTGTCGGACCGCCACACTCACGTCCAACAGTATCGAAGCACAGGCGAGCGCGTGGCCATTGCAGCCTGACAGAAGTCTGTGCATGCATCGGCGACTTGTCAGACACTCTCAAACGACAGATGCCGAACACAGTCACCAGTCTGGCCCTATCACTGAAATTGCGAACGTACCTCCTGCGAAAGGAACGGTCGTCCCACAAACGCGGCCGCTCTGCGACGGCGCTCTTGGTGATGAGGCATGCATGCCATTTATGGGTCTCACGACAGCGCCATCGTGCTTGGATGAAGGTACTCTATCCATATCATGAAAAACATTTATGCGCCATCAAGCGATAACATGTGTATTTTTGATTGAGTAAAACTTCTGACTGCTTGAAATCCCATTCGGCAGGAATCCGCCTCTGAGAGGCATATTCCAACCCCATCTTGGGAAATCGGGTGGTTGTCGACACTGGTCAGTCCTGTTTGGAGTGCACGTCAAATCGTAAACGTTGACAGCCGCCGATTGCTGCGGTCGCGACGAAGCTGGCCGCACTCACTCACAGGATGTGAGATCGGCCGCCTACCAGCAGTAGTGGCGCCACGAAGCAGACAGGGATGGGGGTCCGATGAAGCCCCCATGCGACAGTCAACCACTCCTGCCACGAACCTCCAAGATTACCGGCGTCGTCGGGACGCTCTCCGTCCTTGCCCACTGGTGATGGCGCCAGTTGCCTGAGCACGCACGCATGTTGATGCGCCACCGGCAGTGAAGAGGTGAGGGGTCTTAGTGATACTTCGTAAGGCTTTACGCCAATGGACTCAGCGCGCACGCACGTTCATGCGACGCCGGTGGTGAAGGGGTGCATTAGGGGAGAGCGTACGGACAAGGATAGCGTTGCGCGATACGTGTTCTTTGGCCAGAGGAGCTCAGCGTGGGGCGCGATGAGGAACGACAACCATCTTTAGCTGTGTACAAGCTCTTGTCCGTCCATCCCGGGGGTCTGTGTTCTCGCAGCGTCCCCCAAAAAAACATGTTGCGCAAAAGGCGGGCCGCCCCAACCTGACACCCCACCACCCACCTCCTTTTTCACCCCACTACGCCCCAACTCACCGCTGGGCGGCTGCAAGCGTCTCGTGATTCTACAACTTGGCGGACCCCTCCCCTTACGCATCAACGGAAGCGTAATGCAAGAACCTGCGCAACAGGCGGCGGCGGAACCTACCGCCAACACAAAAGGCACAATGCGCAGCCAATAACCCACCCCCATCCCCCCACACCGACGTTCTCCCGAAACATACAGGGGCGCCACTGCCGCCTCTGTGGGGCCTGGGAGTAGCAAAGTCGCTGCGACCGCGGCCGAGCGGTCCACTCACAGGTGGCGGGAGCGCCGGTGCCAAAGACGCCGGTGTAGATCAAAATGGCACCGGGAACGACAGTGGGAGGCCGTGCGTAGGCGCGCACGACGTGGGTGGGCACGATGCTGGCGGGCATGAGGGGGGGGGACACGACGTGGGCGGGTACGACGATGGCGGGTGCGCCGTCAATAGGCACCACGGTGACGGGCACGTCATAGGCGGAATCGACGGTGGGGTGCACGACGTCAACGTACCCGACGGTGAAGGGCCGGCACGACCATGCCAGCCACAGTGGTGCCGGCCACGGTGGTACCGGCCACGGTGGTGCCAACCACGGTTGTGCCAGCCACGGTGGTGACAGCGACGGTGGTGCCAGGAACAGTGGTGCGAGCCACGGTGGTGCCAGCCACGATTGTGCCGGCCACGGTTGTGCCGGCCATGGTGGTGCGGGCCACAGTGGTGCCGGCCACGGCGTACGCGAGAAGGGCATACGCGGGCACGGCGTCGGCGGACATGCCACAGGTGGGCCCGACGTCTGTGGGCACGACACAGGCGCGCACGAGGCAGGCGCGCACGAGGAAGGCGCGCAAGAGGCAGGCGCCCACGAGGCAGACGAGCACGACGTGGGTGCGCACGATCGCTAGATGCACGACAGTGGGGGACACGACGGTGGGGGACACGACGGTAGGGGGCACGACGGTGGGGGGCATGACGGTGGGGGGCACGACGGTGGCCGTTTCTTTGGGCCACTCTCAAGCCCAGCAACTGGCAGCTGCTCTTTGTCTGCCCCTGTCAGAAGGGTCACACCGTCACACCCCTCAAATCAGCCCTGTGGCCCCACACAGCGCGGCAGCCAGGTACACGATTTGGCGTCCGAATGTCAGTTCAAACAAAAACAGTTGCTCAATCACAGGACCACTACGGAGGTCAATTTGTGGGACAGGGCCACGAATGGAGGCCTTGTTTCCGATGGAAGCACCAACATCCGGCGCATCGTTCGTGGGACAGATAGGTTTACCACCAGCTCGCACTCGTCAGATTCGATTGTGACGAGATGGGCGACACGATATTTCGTTCAGCAAGCCATAACTCCCATGAGCCAGCCATTTCATCACAAAAGCACCAAAAAGAGAGTAACATATGCGGTTCGGTTTTAGAAGAGAATCACGATATGACGAACCAACCTGTCGCCGAGGGCTCGCCAAAGGGAGGTGCCAACACCGAAGACAGTCATCGAACGCTTGCACTCCAGCTGAGCGCGGCTGCTTCGATCGGGTGGTCCTCATCTAAAGCGGGCCATCCAGAGCTCCTACGTTGCACGGAGACCCCCACCACGACGCGCAACGCATTGCTCGCGCACGCGAGTGCGTCAGGTCGGAATCGCCCGCGTGCGGGCCAGCGCCACGCTCTAGCTTGTCCACAACCGACTCAGAATCGCCCTCGGATGAAAAAGCACCCTCAGCACACAAGCGGTCCTCGCGCATACAGTAGAGCCTTCTTATCGAAATAGTTTGTCGAATGTTATTGAACAGTATTATGGAAATATAGATAATCTTCGGTAGATCGCAGGGAATTCACCGGAACCGGACCAGCTGGTCAGGATGAAACTCGGACCAAGGAGCACAAACAACTGGTTCTGATGCCCTGCGGCCAAGCCAGACTGGACCTCGCCGACGGCTCGTCGTCCACGATTTAAGAGCAGGACACATAGGGTGGCGTCCACAGCTCACTCTGCCCCCATTGCTGGGTCCAAATCGTCAACTACGAGCCCATACCGTCTGTTGCACGTGTGGCTGTTTTTCTTCCGACTACACCAGACGAAAAACACCAAAGAGCCAGCCCACGAGGCAGTCATTGGGCGTGGATACACCTCACTGGGGCGTATGTGCAGCAGCAGGGGACCTACGCCTTAAGACAGATGCAGCAAACGCAAGCAACGTTATGTGTCAGGAGACGCAAGCAACGTTATGTGTACTGGAAGAGAGAACGAGGGTTGTTTCGTCACCCAGACACTTCCAGGCCCAGGCAGACACTCCTGACAGCACTTCTCCTGCATGGAAGTCGCCATGCTTCACAGCGTGGACACAGTCACCCGGCAAACCTATGACGCACCACAGGGCACACAAACAAGGACTGCCAGTGGCCTGCAACGTCGCAAGGCACTGCGACGATAAGTCAACGGACGCGAAAACAAGGCAAAGAGCACGAGTGGGGATGCGAGTGTAGAGAAAAAGTGACGCCGCAGGCTGCCACGAAGCACATGCAGTGTTAAAGCAACATTGGAACGGTGCTCGACACTGAATGACATCAGAGCTCCAGGCGGCACAGCAGTCTCATATACTTCCCACGAAGCCCGCAGGCACACACCCGAAACCCAGCCACGCACGCGCACACGCGCACACTCGCGCGCATGGCTCGCCTGTGCATCCCTCCCGTGCTCGTTCCACCTGGTGCTCACCCGGTCACCGGCAGTATCAGTATCTGTCCCCCACCGTCAGGGTGACACACCCGCTTCGAGGGCACGAGCAAGGAGCTCAGCTGCTTGCATGCACTTTGTAGCAAACCCGATGAAGTGGGCAGCCCGATTATTGGCGATCTCCAGGGCCTCGTTCATGGAAGAGTCGACGTTGACGAGATGGCCGACGCCCGAAACGACCACCCCAGAGCGTAGCTCGGCTGCCGCTTGCTCCACTAGGCTTGCAGTGTGCTGGGCACTTGCTGCCGCCGCCTTGGCCGTGTTGTACCCCGTCAATGTCGCCGAGATGGCGGCCGCGGCTTTAGAGACGTCGATGGGCGACGTGGCGATGGTCTTGGCGGCATTGCCAGCCGCGCACGTGGCCTTGAGGATGATGTTGTGCGTCGATTCTTCAACGAGCGGCATGTCGTTGACCGCCGCTTCGAGGGTCGGCAAGCTCGGCCGCCAGGAGGACAGCGGCGCGCCCCCGCTCGTAGAGCCCACCGTGCACATGAGGTCTCTTGAGGCGCCGGCGAGAAGAAGGGCGACAGTGGTGGTCGCCCGGCTGCAGATGCACCGCACTAAACGGGGGGGGAGGGCGGCACACTCAAAGGGCGAAGACCACGTAGGCGGGGGGACGCCCTTGAGGTCGGTCACCATGCGCGCGTCCATACCAAGACACATGATGAACGCGTCGATGACCGCGTCGACGACAACCAGGAAGACGACCGGCTCAAGGCGCGCGGTGGCTTGAACCAACACCGGCACAACCACAGTTGGGCCTGTCGAGGTAGTGGCGGATGGAATGGGGTAGTCGACGGTAAACACCGTGGCCGCAATGCGGGGCACGGCCACAGCTACACCTACGGCGCGATTGACAACGTCCTTGACGGCGTCAGCCCACGGCACCCCGGGTGCCACGTCATCCAGAGGCGGTGGGGAGGCCGGGTTCGAGGGAGCGCGCGATGGGCCAGCCGGGGGCGACTGGGAGGCCTCGGAAGTGCAGCGTGAGGTGGACATGGCGGGGTCGGGAGGCGGCGACGGGCTCAAGATGGTGCCGTCAGGTCGGTCGCAAAACTGGAGGGCAGGCGCGCGGCGCGCGCGTCGCAGGCGGCGAGGGGCAGCAGCGTTGGCACAGCATCCGTCCTCCAGGCGCCGATGGGTGGCCAAGGGCGGCGCCGCGCCGATGGGTGGCCAAGGGTGGGGCCGCGCCGCAGGCCCGCGCCCTCACTGCGCGTGCAGGCGGGCAAGCGCGCGCAAATTTAAGTGCACAGATGGGGCACAGATTGTCCTGATGTGGCACACGTCCATCTCAACGCAATTTTCGTTCGGGTCCGGATTCCGGCATACATTGCATCGCCGACCGCTCTCGATGCACTACTGATGGAGCCAGCGATGAATGGATCGAAACGATTGAATTAGTACATTTTATCCAATGAATTAATCAGCGAATAATCGACGATTAATAGGGACCCTGTATCCTGTATGTAGTGAAAAATTTTAACTTTTTTGCGGTGCCAGCGAGGTGGCGTTCTGAAACATCACTGGCTGCCGACCATCTCCCCCTCGATTTGCCCGTCGGCGCAGGCATCCTTCTTCGGCTACTGCCAGGTGCCGCGGGCGGCAGCACTCCGCCACACGGCCGACGGCGGCCGGCAGAGGTGCGGCTGCTGCATTTTGGGCACGACCTCCGCCCGACCGCCCTCAGTCCGAACGCGGACGGCGCCGGCCACGAAGCGGAAACAGCCGGCCACGACGCAGCCGGCTCCGTCGGCTGCGCCGGCGCCCCCGCCACCTCCGCAGGCCGCGCCGCCGCCGCGGGGGCTAGCTGTGCCGGTGGTGCCGCCTGTTGGTGGGGGGGGGGCATCGACGGCGGAAGCAGCACACTGGTGGACACCGCTCGTGGTACAGAAGCAAACGCTTGGTGGAAGCCGGTGACGACGGCGGCCTCGGCCTCGGTTGCACCAGTCGGCGTTGGGCAATGAAGGGACCCGAATAAAGTGACCGATTAATGTTCGATTTATTTAAGTGTACAGTTGTTTCAAGTAATCGATAGGTTAATCGAAGTCCTCTTCCAAGAATTTGCATTTTTGCTATTCATCACAGGATCGGATGTTCGATGCACATCGACAACTGCAGCGAAAGCGCTCGCTGTTCGACAGATGCGCATCGGGCCGGAACGATTGCCATTGGACGGAGAAAACACAAATGGGGACGATGGTGCTTGCCTGTCCCGCTCTTGCAAAGCCAAAAGTGGGGGGCCTGGGATGTCGGGCTGCGCGTGCCCGGAGAGCGCGCGCTCTCGCTGATCGCGCCAAAGCAATCGCTGGGCTGTAAGAGACCCCCAGAGGACGACATAGGATGCCACCTGCTGTTGGAGTGACAAAAAAGAAAGAGCCCCCCCTCCCTTTGGCGACAGCCGATCGGGGCTCGAAGCCTGGCGACTGAACGCCGCAAGGTGGGCCTGACTGAGACGGTTAGGCGTGCGGCCCGCGTCGCGCCGACCGCAGTCCAGGCAGCTGCGTTGGCCGAGCGTCCGTCCCCTCAGGTTACGGTTCCGTCGCTCGTCGCGCCTCAGCGCAGTCGCTTTGACAGCAACCGCGCAGGGGTGTTCAGGGCAATCCGAGCAGCGTGGAGCCGGCACGTATCCCCAGCTGAATGACAGCGATGACTGCTGATGGTTGACTGCCGCCGAGACAAAGCAAGCAGGCGCGCACTGGGGCCTCGTCGGACACGGGACCGCTACGTAACGTTGTTCATCCGACAGGGAGCAGTTGACGGTGTAAAAAAGCGCGGACTACAGGGGCACCGAATCCATGACTATCCTCAATAAATAGCCTTATCAGGCTCAGCGTGTTTCAAACCGGAAATGACCTGATTAAAATATGACATATCAGAAACGGACTATTGGCCGCCCCCTGGACAATCTCGGGAACAATGCAGGCAGCCAGGCTGCTGGGCTCCGTGACAGCCCTATCTCTTGCCAGCGCTCACGCCGCTGGTCGCGGCCGTCGCGCTGGCGGCCGGTGGACGCTACCACCGACCTCCTGTCGCTGTTCCCTCTCGCGTCCGCGAACACCCCTGTTCGCGGCCCCCCTGTTGCCCTCACTTGCATTTGACAGTCTAGGCTTTAGGAAATCCTCGTGCTGGACGCAGAGCTTGCTGCTGGCCGTCGGTCTTACGACATGGCGCCCACCCGTCGCCGGCAGCTATTTTGCGCGCCCGGATGTCGTTGGCACGCACGCTGGCTGCCGCGCCCGCCACTTTGAGCCGACTCCGCCTCTGGGCTTCTGCCTTCGTCTCCATCCGCTGGAGACTACTTTTTCACGCAGTCTCTGAAGGGTCTGGCCGCCGCCCACACGTTGCCTGCAGCTGGTGGCTGTGGCTCCTCCGCCTGTTTCCAGCGACGATGGTTGCCTGATCCACTAGTGGCCGCGTCGCCTACGGCTTGACACTGCATTCCCGCTGCCTGCCTCTGGCGGCGACGGCTCTCGCGTCGCCACCGGCCTCCACGCGCGCCGCTGCCCTTGAGGCCTCTCCCGTGCAGGGCTCGCTGCTTCTCTCCTGGAGTGTGGCCCCGTCCCTCTTGGGCCACGCGGACTGGGCGTCGTGAACTCCTATGAGCGCAAGTGTCGTGCCCCCTACTGTTTGCCGATACCATTGCTCTGCTTCTGCGGGCCGCTAGCCGTAATGCATGGGGCATCCTTGCTCGCATGAGTCTGGTCGGTCTGAGAACGATATCAGATGGCGCATTGGCGCGCGCCACGCTTATGTGGGCTCGTGCAGGCCTTGATGATGCCGCGGGCCGAGTAGCTGAGCAGGCCACGCTCTCAAAGCTAGCTGCAGACCTTTGCATTGCATTTTCTTGTCTCAGCACAATTGCTGGAGCTGTCGGAGGGTAGCGCTCCAAAGAACCCGGTCACGGGGATTGTTTTTCGGGGTGCAGCGGCGGCGGCAGCCGCAAACCGCCAGTACCTTTTCAATCCCGAAAAAGCATTAAGCAGGCATGTGGGCGCGAAACGAGTAACAACATGATGACCAGCTCACTTGACTGCACCAGAGCCGCTCCATTGCAGAGATTGTTGGTATTTGTCGTTTTGCTCATCTTGTGCCCGTATGTGCTCGGGACCCCCGTAAGGGAGAAGACAGCACATCGGTATAGACGGGAATGTACGGCCACCGCGACACAGATTTATCGCAAGAGAAGTGCACTGGAGGGATAGAGTACCCGTTGGGAGACTGGCTGCCGTCCTTTTTCCGGTAACCTCTGCTGGAAGCGTGGTAGGCGTAAAGGGAAGCGCAATAGAGAGACCACCTGAATGGCGCAGTGTCAGTTGTCGTGGTGCGATTGATTGGTCATTGTCGTACGCGATCTACGGGGTTCCCTCTAGTTCGTGATATGTCTTGAGGCAGGCCATCCGTCCTGCTTTCGTCGAGCATCACGTTCATGCCCCTCCCCGAGATTGTCACCGGCCACCTACTGCACTCTCGTCAACAGTGTTCGCGTCCGGCTTTTTGCATCCCTTGCTGATACCGTCTTCTCAGTCTCAGCAGAGGTTCCCCCCGTTAGTCTGCCCCCTCTCTTCCCAACAACTGGTTCCCCCCCATCGACCACTCGGCCGCCCTCCACCGGCCCAGTGGCATGAGGGCCGCGGCACCCATCCCTAGGACGTAGCTGGATGTGCCCGGTGACCCTCAACGCGGCAGGCTGGGGCAGCACAAGTGCGGCGGCCGCGGCGCTGAGTGCGGAGATGGACCCTCTGTCCAGCGCTGCGACAATTGCGGGCAGCGGCCTGTTTCACGTTTGACGCGTCCTGCATGTGAGAAAAGGTCGTTGTCTTGATGCTGGGATTGGCCGGGCTAATCTCAGCCAAGCCCCTATCCTTATAAAGCCCAGCGGTGCGCCCCATCCCGGGCGCGCCCCGCTGTCTAGCCTCCGTGTAATCATGTCCAGCACCACCCGTACGGCGTGCTGCTGGAAAGCTAGGTGAGCGTCGACTCGAGGTGCAGGGGGGAAGGCGCGTGGAAAGACTTTGACGTCCCCAACTGCACGGGCGTCGGCGTGAGTGACGCAGTGCGTGAGCAATGTATGGACGGGATTGGGGGGGGGTACAGGCCGCTGCGGACGCCGTGCGCCGCGAACCGCTCAAGCGACATTGTGCGGACAGGTCGACGTTTTCAACCGTCTCGACGCTGTGAGGAGCGGACTGTGGCCTGGAGGCGGGACCACAATGGCGAGCAGAAGACTGCGCGAGAGCACCGGCCAGCAGCGCGAGTGGCGGCCAGCACTGTGGGCATAAAGTCAAGCCTGAGCTCGAGAATGAGAGACAGGAAAGAAGGAATCTTGGGGAAGCATGCCCATGCAGAGGAGGTCCAGGTGAAGGGTGCCGCTGGTCGATGACCAGGAGTATGGACCTTGCGTTGGAAACGAACAAGAGACATGGGAGGGTGGGACAGCGGGCAGGGACGGCAGAGCAGACTGAGGCTGGAGAATGGCACACAAATAAATGGCGGGGCGATGGCGGTACGCGAGGTCCAAAGGCAACGAGGAAACCCCTGTCCACGCGACAAGAGGGAGGCCGAAAGCTGCTCACGGTGCGAATGGCAGCAAAGGCAGCAGGTGTGTTCGAATTCACCACCGGGCCCGCCCTCAAGCGCAAGCATCTGGCGATAATTTGTTGCCCAACCATATTGAGAATTAGCGTCCAAAATCATAAATCACCCGATGAACAAATGCCACCTCGAGTTCGATGATTGACAATCCGCATACATTTCCTGCCCTTTCGGCCCTGATCTCTTGGACTAACACAAGAAGGGGGTCCTAAGCTGGTCCAAACGCCACACAAGGGCCGCACCGGACCGGCTCTTGCGCGGACATCTGCTCGATTTTGTGGGGATAGTATGTCCAGATGAGTCGGCCATTCCCTAACTGTCATCCACCGAAGTCGTCGGTTGTTGGACGCCAAGGTGGAGGGCACGCTTGGAGCACTGCTGGTCCCTTTCACGTCGGATACTTTTCGATTGCATCATGTGGCTCGGATGCGCCATTCCATGCAGGTGCGCTCTGCTCGTTTACTCCGCTGGTTGGTCTGCGCGCAGCGCAGTGCGCTCCTCCGTGCCGTCCACGGTGGGACCAGCGCGCCCGTCACGACCATCGATGACTTCAGCGGACGGAGCTTCGCTACCGCTCGCAGGCGCACCTGCGCGCCGGCAGGCCACCCCACGCCGCCCCGCCCCGCCCGCCTGCCAAAACATGACGTCGGGCGCCACCCACTCACCTCACGCCCCAAGTCCGCCGCTACCCCCCCCGGCTGCCCATGCGTGCTTTTCCCCCCTGTTGTTCTTTCTTTGCTCATCAGGACCCTTCACCTCCACCTCGCCGATGCCTTTCCCGCGCATCGCCCCCCGCCAATGTTGCCGACCACTGTGCTGTCCCGTTCTGCGCCGACAGTGGTCCCCGCTAACAACGCGCTGGCCATCACCAGTGCCGCCGCTCGGACGGTGGTGTGCCTAGAGGCTGCGTTTTTGGCTGCAGCCGCCAGGACTGGGTCCTGCCCGCGCGTGGTGGTTCACCGCTCGGACACGGCTGTGGGGCTAACGCGCTGCCATGCGGGGGTGGACGTGATGTACGCTGGCGCGCTACGAGGGGGGCGGTGAAGCGCGAAGATAGGGGCGGTTTGGGCTACCGGCGTAGCTTTGTGGCGCTACAAATAGTTGGACTGATGTGTACACGAGCGCAGGCGTGGCATCCATAAGGGCGGGCAGCCAGAATGTTTTACGTTTTCTCTATCACCCTGCCATCTCGACGCTCTTCGATGGGATGTCCTGTTAAGCTCCGAGCACATATGCCCTCCGAGTGCAGGCCCTCTTTCTGTCCGATTGGATGCCTCCCAAAGACGGTGGCCACAATCCAGAAGGTACATGAGCAAATCGGCTAACTGATAAAGCACACGCTTCTATACTCCCTCGACACTCGGTCAAACCTTGCGCTGCAGCCCAATCGGGTGCGCCTCGTCACCCTCTGGCTGCCCCTCCCGGCACAAACAGTTAGACACCTCGCAATGCCCGACCATCGTCTGATGGAAGAATGTCTCGACCGGCTTGTGCTGCACCTCCTCCGAGACAATACGACCATTGACGCGCACACCCGCGGCGGCCTGCAGTACTGCACGACGCTTCTGCGACAGTCGGATGTTGTTGTGCGCGGCTATATACCGCGACCGCACGATAAACCGCCGCTGGGTCATGTAGTTCAAGCTGCTTTTTGACTTCTTCTTGATGCTATGCTGCCGCTCAGCTCCCGACGTATCGTGCCCGCGCGTGAGGATGGGGTACTGGTCAGCATTGAAGACAGGCGAGCAGTGGTGGTTGCAGCGGTGAAATCTGTCGATAAACCACGCTGTCAACGCCTCGTGCAGCAGCCACGGGATGCGGCGGACCGCGTTCCGCTGCGCTTGGCACGCTGTATCGAAGTAGATAACGCGCGGGAACTTGTGAAAGCGCTGGGCGAGGGCGGCAACCACGTGAGCCGGGCTCTCCGTTTCGCGGAGGAGCTCGAAACCCAGGATGTACCCGCAGCCGCACATGAAGGTCATGACGCCAGGGGCGCGCAAAACGCTCACCGGGTAGTCGTGCCGGCAGTCATCGCTCTCCCAGGCCTTGCGCTTCTTGACCTTGACGCCCCTGCCGCCGCGCGCCGCCCGCTTCTTGGCCGCCTTCTTCCGCTCCTTTTCAGCCGTCTTGTCCTCAAGGTACGCCCTCAGGGCCTCCCGACCCGGCCACACTTGGCCGGTGCGCACCTCGTTGGCCTGCTCCGTTACCCGCTCCTTGGAGCGCTCGCCGCACGTGAGGTGGCTTACGGCCTCCTCCACGCCGATAGACCGCAGCCACGACTTGTACTGCTCCGGGTTCGTCACTTTCCACTGGTCCCGATACGCCCTGGCGTCTGCCGGTGCCTTCTCGGACCAGATCTTGAGAGCGTCAGCGTCCGTCCCGAGGGCGAAGAGCAGCAGCTCCCCGACGGCGCGGCTCAGCAGTGGTAATTGGTCCATCTTTGTCTTTACCAGCAAAAGGAACTGCCAGATGAAAACAACCCGCTTCACGGTCTTGACCAAGGGCAGCCACTCGCGGCTCGGTACGCCGGCAATGAGGGCCCGCGCCAGAACTTCGACGCCGATGCGGTCACAGCCGCTAAACAGGTTGAACACCGGCTCGGCCGTCATGGCCGCTAGGAAGATACGCACTTTTCGCCAGCGGTCGATCTCCACATGGGGGTTGCTGGTCGGCGGGAAGAACTCAGTCAGCAGCGAGCAGACGGCTGCCGCAGAAGCGCCCAGCTCCGAATCACTGCTGGAGGAAGACATGCCGGGTTGGCACGGCCGCCGTCGGTCGGCAGTAGCGCGACAGACCGTGGCCGTCCGCGCGACGGTGGTCGAGCGCACCGTGGCCGTCGGCGTGACGGCCGGCGCGTCGGCACCAAAGGCGCGTTGGTCGAGCGCACCGCAGCCGTCGACGCGACCGTCAAAAAGTTGGCAGAGAAAGCGCGGTGGTCAACAACATGGACCACGCCACGCTGACCCGAGATATCACGCACATGCACCGCACCCGTGCTCAATATAAACCACTCCCGCAGCCCCGAGGCACCGCACAGAGCCAGTAGGGTGCTGCCACACACAAAGAGAGGCACTAAATGCAGCCACGAGGCTGCCACGGTCCTCGAGAGCGAGCAAGCACCCCAACGTCGTGGATGGGGCGCCTTAAGGGCACCTCTGAGTGGCCCATCGCCCGGAGCACGCTAAAATGAGCATACACTTCGCGAGCCCACTGGTGCTCACGGGTCCTAAATTGCGATGTCGGATGATTGTGGTTCGCACTGATGACCGCAGTAAAAATAAAACATATATATTAAATGTGTTACATTATTGCCTTTTCACGAACCCCACACTGCAACAATTGCATATATGTTCCAAATCGAGCAGTTCGACGCTTGAGACTCCAATTTGGATCAGCATTTGAAGTGATTGGATTTTCGGACATCGGCTGTATTCAGTCATTCTCTCAAAAATCCCGCATTCCAAGTGTTGCAAAACTGTTCCAAATAGGCCTCTGCATGTCCAACCCTGCTTCGCACCTGGCGTGCGAGTGCGCCTCCTGCCTTGGAGCTACCTGGAGGCTGACTGCCGTCTTTGAGGTGCTGGGAACACCCCCGCTTCGCGTTTCTGGCGACGCGCCCGTGGCAGCTTGCGGCTCTGCCCCCGGCGGACTTTGGCGGCGACGTGCCATGGCCAGCTGTACGTGCCCCGAGAGGCCATGAGTTTTCATGCTGCTTGTTCTGGAGTTTGGCTGGACGAGAAACCGCCCATACATGTAGGACACGGACGGAGCACCATGGTCACCAGGTCAAGATGCTGCATATGGTTTGCGCGGGGGCTGAGCGGTACGATAACGAGCCCATGCAGCCAACACATGGATGCATCTCTATGGTCTCAGTGCACACAGTAAAAAAACATACAATAGCAAGACCAGAGAGCAAATGGCAAGACCAGAAGCAACGATGACGGAACGACAAACAAAAAACGAACTGAATCACAGCTGCCCTGCCAACAGGGACGCGCAAATCCGGCGGCGGTAGTAGTGGGTGCTCGCCCTTCTGCTTGACAGAGGCAACCCCCGCGCTAGGTAGTCCATGGCCGTGACCATGAACACGCCGCAATCGTCGGAGTTCTCCTGCTGCCGGCTGCGGACCGGAATGTAGCGCCAATCGACGGGCGCGACGCCAACGTCGCGAGCATGGTCCACCGTCCACCTCTTCAATGACGGCACAAGCGCCGCGTTGCTGCTGCTCAACGAGTCGTACACGTTGATAACGCCGGTCCGTGGATGCATGACGGCGAGCACCCAGTGCGAGTTGGCGACATTGATGGGCACAAATATCAAGTCAAATGACAAGAGGTTGAGCCGCCCACACCAACGGGCGACCAGGTGGTAGTTGTAGCTGCCGCGGACGTGCATCCGCGAGTAGAAAAACGTGTTGAAAAACCACATCCGCTGGGCCCGGCCGTCCGCCCGCCGCCTGTTCGCCTGCCGCCGCCGCAAGAGGTTAATGTAGCCATTGATGACCTCGTCCGTAAACCACTGGCCAGGCACTGTCCGCTGCAGGTTGGGGACATTCAGCGGCACGTTGTCGATCGTCACGACCACGCCAAGGTGGTCGTCGTTGGTGGCGTCGACAATGGCCTGTGTCCTTTCTAGCGCCTCCTCTGTCAATGGCGAGGCGGGGTCGCGGCAGTCGAGAACGACAGAGCCCTGGCCCAACGCCGCCAGCCCCATGCCGGCCGCCGTCGAGGTCAATGGTGTGCGCCAGGGAGAAGCCGTCCGAGCAACGTCGTCGGTTGCCAGCTCGTCCCGACCGGGGTCGACGGCCAAAGGGGGGAGCGACGGCGCGGAGGGAGACGGAGGTGGTGCGGGGTCGTCAGGCCCCGGTGACACAGCCTGCTGCCCACCTGGGGTTGCCCGTGACCGCCCCTCGGCGGTAGCACCTAGGCCGGCTGTCCCAGCCTCATGGGGGGCGCCTTGCAGTCGCAAAACCACCCGTTGCAAAGCTGCAGACATCTGCTCTTGGGTCAACGGCGGAGCATTGGACGGACTCGCAGGGGCAGGAGCGGGAGGTCGCTGCTGGGCGTGAAGCCACCCGTCGGCTTGACCTAGAAGGCTGCTGTCGGCATCGTCGTCCCTGCCGTCCGTTCCTAGTCTGGCACGGGCGACGCGCCTCGCCTCATCCACCCGCCAATCGCCGCCCTCCTCACCGTCCGAACCGCTAGTCCCCACAAGATCCACCACTTCCCCGTCCTCCTCCCGAAGCGCGCCAGGTTCCTCGCCGGCATCATCGGTGCCCACCGGCTCCGCGCGTGCAGGTTGTTGCGGTTGAGCCACTTCAACTCGGCAAAACGCGCCGACGAGGACGCTCGCCGCCCACAAAGCAGCAGCCTGCTTCTCCGCGTCCGTGCGGGGAGGCCCTTGACGCGGCAGCGATGGAGGTGCTGGCGGCAGTCCGTCCGCAACGGCGGCAAATGCAGGCCACACCTCCGCCTCGGCCTTGGTCAGCGCCGAGTCGTCCGCCGGCTTGGCCCGCACGCGGTTGCGTATCACGCGGCGGGGAGCGGCGTGCCGAACAGAACAGGCAAAAGTCAAAGCAAAGTCAACGCGGGGGGCATTCATACCTGGCCGCAGCATGGAAACGACATTCTCCTGCAGAACGGACAGGATCTGCCCGTCACACACGATGCAGTGAAAAGAGCCGCCCTCGGCCTCGTCCTCGCCGCAACGATGGCAGACGAACGCCACCTTCGGCACCACCAGGGTGTCACAAAACTCCCCACAGGCGTCGGACAGCTGCTGCCGTGCTTGTCCCGGCTCGCCCTCCGCGAATGCCGCCGTGTTACGGAGGAAGCTGGCGAGGAACTCAGACGCTGCCGCCAATGTACTCCGCGCGATGACACACAGCTCGATGATGCTGTCTAAGAAGACCCGTGTGTACACCGTCTCCGGGCGGAAGGCAAACAGCCCGTCTGCTGAGCCGTCGTACGCCACGTGGTGGCCGCGAGAGCACGTCCACGACTTGGTGATGATCGCCAGGCGGCCACGGATGGTGAACAGCGTGGCGAGGGTCGACTTGCACACCGTGCTCTCCGTCCATCGGTCATCGCACGCGAAGCACTCGTCCTCAACGTGCAAGAAGTCGGTAAAGTGGATGTCGCCTGGTGACTCCCGCTCCTCCTCCACAAACCCGGCGTACCTGTCACACATCTCCACCTCCTTGACGCAGGGAAACATATTCCGAGCGCGGCGTGGCCGCATACTTGCCTCCACAGCTGCTGCCGCAGCTGCAGCAGCAACAGCCACTGCTGTGGGAGGGTCGGGATCTTGGGCGACCGTCTCCTGCTCGCCGTCGTCCAAGACGCCATTCGCCCCGAGCTGCATGGCGTCCATGGTGTCCACCACCGCCTGGGAGGACGACGTCCTGTCCGATCGGGTCTCGTGGTTGACCGCCTTGGCGTGGATGCATGCCCATGGCTGGGTCTTGCAAGAGACAAGACAACAGGTGGTGAGGCGGTGCCGGTTGCCCTGCTGCCACACCACCGCCGGGGACCAAACACCCATGTGGTAGACCACGTAGACGGGAATGTTGTTGCGCTTGCCAGAGAGCATTGAAAACAAGACCACGGTGTCGTCCTCCTCCACAGGAATGCCATCGTCGGAGCCTAGCAGCGCTGGGCACGACTGCGTGAGCTCATCGAGTGACCCGGCCCTCACGTCCACACACAGGCAGTCGTAGGCCTCGAGGATGGCGACGGCATGGCGGCAGGATGAGCTCTCGCCCAATGCAACTTGTAGGTCGACGGGCTCGATCTCGTCGGCCGTGGCTGTTTGACCAGTGGCCATCACCTTGCCGCATGAGCAAAACGCCAGAACGGCGCCGTCCGCAAACCTTGTCCACACCACGACAGGGTCCATCAGCTCTGTCAACACCATCACCTGCGCGCCATTGACGAAGCGGCCATGCAGGCGCCAGACGCCCGACGCGATGGATTGTCGAGCCGACAGCCCAAGGGTAACCCGCAGCTCGTCGAGGAAGAACGTCTTGAGCTCCTCCTTCGTGAACATCTCCGTCGCAACGCGCCCACGAGGTTGCCCGCGCTCGCGCGTGGTGCGGGCGCCGCTCGCAGGACCGCCATGCGCACCGTCGCCGGCACCCGCACCGTCCTCCAAACCGGCGTCATTGTTGGTGCTGTCGCCGTTGGCACCGGCGCCAGTGGCACCAACATCAAAGGCACCAACGCCATCGTCACCGTCGGCATGGGTGTTACTGCCGCCCACCCCACGGCGGGCACCCCCAGCGGCACCAGTCGGCCCCTCGCGCCCCCCTCTTGGCACAATCTCGTCGCTGGAGTCCACAGGAACCTCGCCCAAGTTCCCATGCGCGCTGGGCTGGCGGACAGCGGCGGCGTCGTCGGCGACAACGCCGCCACGGGCGCCATTGACCTCATCGGCCCCGTTCCGAGCCGGAACCGCACGGTTCGAGCGGCTAGGCGTCATGCTCGCCAGGTTGCCATCTTGAGCGGGCTCCTCGAGCATGCCCAGCTCCCCAGGTTCAAACCACGGATCAGAACCGGCACCATCATATCCTCTGAGGTGTATCGAGTCGCGCGCCCGGTCAATCACAGGCGCCACATCAGGCAAGAAGCCGCACCGTAGGGGACGAGAAGGGCCCCGAGGGGGGGGCCTACTGCTGCCCGCCATGGCTATGAGCACGGCGGAGGCAGGAGGTGGGTCCGGCGGTAACAAAACGCACACACAAGCAAATCGCAACACGCTAGTACTGGCAGGAAGCGCACCGATGAGGAGCACGGCCGGGGACACAGCACGACAGAGGTCGCACGGCGGCGTGGATGGCGGTCCGCACCGCGGCCACGGTGGGCCTCGACCCCCACTGCCTCCATTGTGCGGAAATGGCGTCTGCCCCGCAGGACCTGCGCGGAAGGTTCGCATTTACCGACTTTTGCGAAACCCGATACCGTTTACCGATCGGAATACCGATTTACCGATTTTGTTACAGATATTGGTATATATCAAATACTGCTATTTAATTTATATTGTGTTACCGAAATCCGTCCATTAACATCTCATACAATTGCACATCGTCCGTCCGCACGGACTGTGCTCAAGGTGCGCGCTGTCCCTGCGAGCCCGTGTCGAAGCCGTTGTGAGTCAACATGCCGTGCCATCTGAACGAACGAGCCCATGCATTTGTACGTTCCACAGCCCGGTCTACTCCTTGTTCGGTCCGTCATCGTGGTCGGCTGCATGGAAAAAGAGGATGCAGTCGCGAGGGGTCTGTGCACTGGGAAAGGCAGATGCGGACAGTAGAATGGGCTAGCATGTGTCGGATGCGGTGCAGGGAGCGTTGGGAACTACGCACAGTAATGCCAGCGCGCACAGTCTCTGGCAAACGTGATGAATGCTGCAGGATGCGTGCATCGGACCTCGTTGCAGACACGCGCGGGGCAGCGTTTTCCATCCCCGCTGCGGGTCTCTGGGGGTGCTGTGCCAGTCCAACATAACTGGGCTGACTGACCAGTGGCCGATTGTCGCCTGCGGAAAAACGTAGCACAGCTGGGAGCGCTGATGATGAGTTATTAGCGCCTTTAGTTTACCGAGTTCATACCGACGCTTTTGGTTACCGATAGCGATCGGTATACCGAGGGTTACCGATTTCGTTTACCGATCGAATTTATCGAGATGCCAACCTTACTGCACGGACTACTGGTCTCTGCTTCCCACGCTCAGGCCCCCAATCAACCTACGGACGACTGCTGTCTTTTGGATCGACCCCCGCTGCCCCCACTGTGCGGATATGGCGCCTGTCCCACAGGCCCTGCGCGGACTCCAACGCCCAGGCCCCCAATCAGCACACGACGGACGACTGTCGTCCTCTGGGTCGACCCCCACTGCCCCCATTGTGCGGGAAATGGAGCCAGCCCCACAGGCCCTGCGCGGACTCCTGGTCAAGGCTCCACACGCCCAAGCCCCCAATCAGCCTGCCGACGACTGCTGTCCTCTGCTGGGACCCCCATTGCCTCCATTGTGCCAAAAATGGGGCCTGCCTCAAAGGGCCCTGCGCGGACGGTTGGCCAGGGCACCCCAGGCCCAGGCACCCAGACAGCTTGCCGAGAAGTGCTGCCCTGTACAATGCCGTCAACTGCTGCCCCCGGGCGGAACCCACCCCACGCGAGCACAATGCTGAGGGCCTTCAGAGATAGCTGACAGAGTCGGATTGAAAAGCTGATGCGTGGCCTCATGCGTACAGTACAGTGAATACAGTCGTTCTCTCAAATTTCCGGCACTCCATCTGTTTCAGACCGGCCTCAACGGCCCCGCAGAGGTGAGTTTAAAACAGTTTGGCGACAATTAAAGTGCGAGATACTTGAGATCTAAATTCACATTCACATGATATTGACTCTCCGATGGCGCCCTTTTTGGAAAAGTCCTGGGCAGCAATCTTTGTGCAGAGCTCGACCTCGCGTGCCAAAAGGATGTAAATTCTGGACTCAGTAAGCAACAGCTGGATTTTGATCGTCATGGACGCAAGAGCCAACGGTCACGGACTGCTTGGTGACTCTGACATGTGGCCGGAAAGCGCTCTCATACTGTACCCCCGACGCCACCCGCTGCCCTTTCAAGGAAACCCCTGTGCCCCCCGCACCGGCCCAGCCTGGACGGACTCGAACACAAAAGATCGAGGCGTCAAAAATGGGTCGCACCTGTAAATGGCTCACCGCTGATCGTACATGCTGCAATGTCAACGATGAAAATGAGTGTGGACAAACACCGGCGTTTCAGGCCTTCGCAGAGTGCAGCTTTCTCTCTAGCAGAGCTTCAAGCCCACGGCTCATGCGGCAATAGAAGTTGGCCGCGCTGCGGTCGCTGCGCGATCGCGACGGTCTCACCGCGCGGCCATTTGACCAGCAGCCCAGTCGTGTCCCACATGATGCCTGGTCAAATGATGGGCCCCAACATGCCCAACCGAGCGCAGGGGACCGCGACGGCGGCATGAGCGGGCCGCCCAGTAGGCATGGGCAATCGATAAATTGATATCGGTAGATACCGATTATATCGGGCCAAACTTCGTAATCGATTAGATATCGATTTTACCTCGTCAAAATGGGGTCAACCTATTGTGGAGTAGGTGTGTTGCACAACCTGCCGCGGCCAGTAGTTGTCAAGTCTCGAGCCACAAATGTGTCACTCCGAGAGGAAGTCTGGCTTTTTCGATCGCACCTTGACACGAGCCTACCGATGACCTGTCTCGCCAGGTCTCGCACCAGCCTCGTCGTTGACGCTTTTCAGGGCAATGGCGCGTCTGACGCGTCCCCAGCTGTGCCCATGTCATCTCGGATGAGGATAAAGCGAAATGACCTCACGCTGCTGCCTTTACGACTCGCCCCCGTGGAACCCCGCGCGGGCCACGACCATGGCAGGACAGTAGCGCAACCCCAAATTTGTACGAGGTTTGTCGGTCACGCACGCTACTCGTGCTGGGGCCGACCTTACCTTCACGTCGGTGCCTGTAGCGGTGGCGAGATCGTCTGCAGGACCTGTTCTGGTACCACACAAGACTTACGTTGTGCCCCGACGGCGGAGCGCGGATGGGCACGGGTGCCTCATTTCATACAGAGGGCATTGCGCAAAAAAGCAATCCTTTGACAACCACAAACGGGGAGGAACTCGCACCTGAATATACACTTCTCCATAATTATGAGCAGATCGACGTCAAATCGATAATCAGCTGTGACTGAAACAGATTCATTCGATTGAGGGGAGTCTTCCGATTTCCCATCCCTACAGCGCATTGGCGGCCACGCCACGCACCGTGGAAACTGGCGGCCACAGCGGACCGCAAGCGACCGGGGCGGTGCACCGCGCGGTCATTTGACCAGCAGCCCCCATGAGCGAGGGGACAATGCACTGGGCTGGTCAAATTTGCGGTTCTCGCTCATCGCTGACGGCCGGTATTGCTGATCCCCCAATTTGGTCCTCATCGGCCAACACCGGGACTGCTTTGTAAAACAGGCCAACCATTGGTCTAGAACAGGATCAAACAGCTGCTGAGTGCGTATCTTCGACGCGCCATTGGCTCTCCAACCGCCAGGTCCGTGCAGAATCGAGATTCTCCGTTTTCTTGAGATATTCTTCCTTTCTCAGTCGTCTCATGTGGTAAAGTAGCCCAGAGCAGTGAGTTATCGAGATTTTCTTCAGGATTCTCAGATAATCTCAGAAAAACGAGTGCGCCGATTGTGCGTTTGCGGGCCGTACGGGCACATTCTGTAAAGATGGGACCCCAAATGCACTGCTGTCGATCCTCTTGGCCAATCAGGAACGTCCCTGCATCGCTGTTGCACTCCCGTTCTCTGCTGATGAGGACAAAATTGGGGGATCAGCAATATGCAAAAAGACAGGATACTCCGCACAAAAACCGTTCCCAGCATCAAATGCCTTGCGTCCTCTGTTCAAAGTATGCCGCCCTGTCAGATTGTTGTCGCATAGAGCATCACTCGTGCAGACACAAATTTGGACTCGTTTGCATACATGTTGTTTCAATCTTTGTTTGGTGAGGTCATGGACCATGTCGCGAAAAGCCAGAAGTGTGGTACCTTCTCACAAACTTGTTGCTCGCAATCCTATTGCCACAGCGTCGTAACGAGGACGGGAAAAAGCGCCCGAACGTACTGTTTTGACCATCTTGTCGCACTCCGCCGGTTGAGCCCTGGTGGGAAAAATGGCTCATGGCCGACGACTCCTCGGCCTGTGGCGCTGGGATACGTCTCTTGTACATAGCACTCCGACACGAGAAGAGGCCCTCACTCATGCGTTCACGCAGGTTTCCGGATTGGGTTGCACGCGTGCGCGCACGCATTTAGCACGAAAACACGATTCTGTAAGGTACCCGGGTTTGGATTCACTGCGCCGGTCGGGCGCCCCCATCATCCGATTTCTTCTCTTTGACAACCCTATTGGTCATTGCACTCCCGGTCCTTCGGTGTTGTTGCGCATCAAGGTGGTGGCAGTGCTCTGGCAACATTGGGAAAAGTCCCCTGGCCTTTTGGACAGGGTACAATCCAACATGCGCATAGGGGCACCCTTTCTATTTCCCTGGACATTAGTCAAGTGTCTATTCCCCTGATCTTGAGGATCAATTGATCCTACTTACGCGAGAAAAAGGAATACTTTTTCCATGTCGTGCATGTTTTGGTGCCCTCAGTTGCCCTTGAACGGTCCGACGGGTAAGACGGGTATGCTGCGTTCGTCTGTGTCGAGAAAAACAGAACGGACGTCAGGAAGGTCCTTTTTTGGGATGCTCCATAAGAGGATCAATTGATCCTCAGAGGATCAAATGATCCCCTCAGGGGAATAGACACTGAAGGTCTATTCCATGCATTTAGGCACATGAGGAAAGGGTTTTTTCTGCTGTTCTAGACTTTTTTTCAACCATAAGAAGTAAACAGAACTGGTCTCCGTGGCATGGGTACTCAAGGAAAAAAAAGTAGGCGCTCAAAGGATCTTGTAGCGCTGAGATACACCTCGGTGTTTCTCTGTCCCTCCAGAATCG
>ENA-ORXM01001691-ORXM01001691.1-marine-metagenome-genome-assembly--contig:-NODE-1691-length-29402-cov-12.233009_pt1 | contig 29402 bp, 14 predicted proteins | sample MGYA00237867_ERZ511480 | MGnify/ENA primary metagenome ERZ511480 (study PRJEB26309, sample SAMN06266103) | marine metagenome | isolation source: Algal blade | place: United Kingdom:Sidmouth, United... | reverse complement strand
TGATGAGATAGAACAAGTTAGTTCTGTTGGTTGCCCTACACTTGTCGTACAAGTACTAATACAACCATTAGCATCTCGAACTGTAATAGTATATGAACCTGTAGTTAAGTCAGTGAAGGTATCACCTATTTGCCAAGTAGCACCATTTAAACTATACTCAAAAGGGAATTGACCACCTGAAGCATTTATAGTAACTCTTCCATCATCTCCTCCAAAACAATGTGTATCGACATGTCCTGCGGTACAAGAAAGAACTGGTGTTTCTTTAATTATCATATCACAAGTCGTTGTACAAGTAATATCTTCTGAATCTCTTGTAATAATCGTGTAAGTTCCTGCTGTTAATCCAGTAAAGGTATTTGGTAGTTGCCATGTAGCACCATTATCTATACTATATTCAAACTCTTCACTTCCACCTAATGCTGAAACATCAATAGTTCCATCACTTCCACCATTACAATTTACATCTGTACCTTCTAAATAACAACTTAATGCTTCTGGCTCTGTAATTTCTACAGCACAAGTACTAACACACATAGGATTCCCTACATTTCTAACAATAACTGTATAAATTCCTGAAGTTAAACCCGTAAATAATCCAGATATTTGATAATCTACACCATTATTTATACTATACTCATACTGACCACTTCCATCAAATCCTTGTACAGATAGGCTTCCATTATTTCCTCCATTACAAGTAACATTACTACTTAAAGTAACATCACAAGTTGGTGAATTAGGTGTTTCAATAGTTGCCTCACATTGCGTAGTACAACCATTATTATCTATAATAGTAATTATATAATCGCCTGCACCTAAATTCACGAAATTACCTGAAGTTTGAATACCACCTCCATTCAAACTATATAAATAAGGTAAAGCACCACCATTTGCTGTTACTGTAATTGTTCCATCATCAATTAAACAATCTGTCTCATCTGTCGATGTTGCTGAACAAGTCAATAAAGCTGGTTCTGTAATAACAATATTACAAGTACTCAAACAACCGTTTACATCACGAACAGTAATAATATGATTTCCTGCTGCTAAATTTGTAAATACATTACTTGATTGCCATCCTAAACTATAACTACTATATTCATAAGGTATCGTTCCACCTGTTGTACTTACTGTAATCGTTCCCTCAGATTCTCCATTACAAAGAACATCTGTCTTTGCAAGTGTACAACTTAAAGCAACTGGCTCTGCAATCGTATAAGTACCTATAATTGTACAACCAATATTATCTGTTGCTGTTACTGTATATGTACCTACTGATAAACTAAATAAATCTTCTGTATTAGCTGTTCCCCAATCGTAAGTATAAGGTGCTGTTCCACCTAAAACTGAAATATCTATAACACCATCATTTGCACCATTACAAGAAATATCTGTAATTACTCCACTAATAGATAAAGGAGCATTGACAATTACATCTGTAGAACAAGTATCCATAAAACCAAATTGATCGGTAATAATCACTTCATAAGTCCCTGTAATCGCTGGATTTACTACTGGGTTTTGAGCAGCACTTGCAAATCCATTAGGTCCTGTCCAAGCCCAAGCAACACCATCACCTCCATATTCTGACAAAGTAACAGGTGCATTATCACATACTGGCCCATCATTTCTTACATTACAACCTGGCACAACAACTAATATTTCTGCTGGGTCATGATCATCTTCATCTCCATTTGTATTATCTGTTGAATCATCCTCAACTGGTCCATCATTTCCATCATTATCATCTGGTGTAGAATCTATGTCTGCTGGATGATCTCCATCTACATCTTCTGCGTCTGCTATCTCTGCAAAATTGACAAAACTACCAGAAGTAGGTAAAGTAGCAACAGTACAAACTATATTTAAAGGTTGACAAGTATTTGGTGCTATTGGTCCTGCAAGTGTTATATAAGCTGTATTATTCGCTCCAGCAGTCCAAGTACCATTATTCAATACTAGACCTGTTGGAATATAATCCACAACATCTACATTATATGCATCTACAGTTCCTTGATTACAAACTTCTATAGTATAAGTAACATCATCTCCTAAAGTCACAGGACTTGTTTGAGTAGTTGCTAAAGTTTTCGTTAATGCTATATCAAAAATCTCTACCAATACACTTGCTGGATCGTGGTCATCTTCATCTGTAATACCATCTCCATCTGTATCCATACCATCATCATCAATGTGATTATCTTCTGTTGTTCCTTCTGTTCCTCCAATATCATTTCCATTTGTTCCATCTGGTGTAGAATCAATATCTGGATAACCTTCTCCGTACTGATCATCGGCTGATTCTATCTCAGCATAATTAATTGTATTCCCTGCAGTAGCATTTGGCAATACTTCCAAAATAATAGAAACAGTTACAGATTGATTTGGTAGAATAGGTCCGCTAATTCCAATACTTGCTTCATTATTTCCAAGATTATACCAGTTAGCATCAGCCAATTGGAAACCTACTGGAATATAATCTACAACAATTACATCTTGAGCATTCACTGTTCCTTGATTGGTTACTTCTATATCAAATGTCACTAAATCTCCTGCATATACAGGAACTGTTTGTGATGGATTTAATACTTTAGTTAAAGCAACGTCAAAAGTACATTCTGGAATATCCAAAGAAACTATCTCTGAAGTTGTTGGACATTGTCCATCATTGACAATTACATAAAAATCTCCTGTTCCAAAAGGCAAGATAAATTCATTATTTGCTCCTGCTTGCATCAATATATCTACTGTACCATCAATATAATGGAATTCATAATCTACCATACCACTTGGCTCTGCAACCAATGTAGATAATTCTGGTGCATAAGGTAAATAACAGTTTTTACTTCCTTCAAAAGTTAGTGTTGGTGTTGTTGTATTAACCACATTAATAGGATAAACTGCTTGTGCAGAACAACCATTATTAGGATTAAAAACAGTAACTGTATAAATTATATCACTTTGTGGATTACAAATCGTAGGTATAGCTGAAGTTGAATCATCTAAATAAGTACTAGGTGACCAACTAACTTCCATTGTTCCAAGCCAAGCATTAGGTAGATTTAAATCTAATTCAATACACTCCATATCACATACATCCTCTTGTGCATAAGGTCCAATCTCAAAAGTTTCTAACTGGAAAATGTCTAATGTAAAATCTCCTGAACAGTTAGCTTGTTGGCTTGTCACATTTAAAGTAACTGGATTATTAACTCCATATCCATCAGCTAAGTCAATACTCAATACGCCTCCACTTTCTGTTAAAGTTCCTCCAGAAGTAGGACTTAATGAAAAGTCATAACCTAAACAAACATCTAAATCTAAGACATCATTAGGACACAATACGACTGATTCTTCAAATTGAGCTAAGAAATCTGGTGTTGGTGCAACATCATAATAAAACTCTGTCGTTTTACAATTACAATTGGTATCAAAAGTTGCTCTAATAAAAATAGGGCATGATATATTTTCTTGTAAACTAACAGAACCACTACTAGTTGAAATACTACCACTTGTTACATTTGCAAAAATATTATCTGTTGCTAATACAGGATCATAACTATCTAAAACACCATTCAAATCTAAGTCTCTAATAAATTCTATAGCAACATCTCCAATATAATCTGTAGTAGATACACCTTCAAATGACAAGGTATAATCATAAGTAGTTACCGTTGGATCTTCATCACAAACCACAACTACTTCCATCTCTGATATTTCTACAGGTGTTGTAATTTGAAGTACCATGTTTTGGTTAATCGTATTGTTTACAAAAACACTACAAGTAGAGCCATCAGCTACACAAGTTTGATTTGCTATAATAGACTTAACCAAACCTTCAAAAATCATCTCTTGACAATCTGCAAACTGGTCTGGTGTTAACTCAACAGAAAAAGCAAAGAACTCTTGTGGTGCAATGCCATCTGGCAAATCAAAACATAATTCTACACTACCATCTGTTAAGGTATTCTCTGTTATATTTGTAGGAGTATAACTTGATGGTGCCGTAAAGTTAAAGCTATTGGCTGTATAGGCTAAATTCGATGGAAAAGTAAAACATGCATTAGACATCATGGTCTCTCCTCCTGTACTAGACAAATTAATTCCTGATATATTTACTGGAACAGCTGCTCCACAAGCATACTTTAAAGGATCTGCTACCAATAAAAATTGTGCATTATCGGCAGGTATCGCATTTTCAATTAATAAGCTTTCGTTAATACTAAAACCTGAACTAATCGTTGCTTCACAAGGATCAGCAGCAGTTGCTTCAAAATACAATGGTGTTGCTGATACATAAGAATCACATAATGATTCTATCTGAAAACGGATTGCAACTTTATTGGAATCTTCTAAAGCGGTAATTCCTGCCAATCCATTGGCATTAATATACGTCATATCATTATCTGTCAAGGTATAAACATCTCCCAATACATTAGAACCATTGGGTGTTGGATCTGGCATAGAATCCCAAGTGCTATTTAATGATCCTATTGGTGGATAAGCATATTCAAAACTTCCTGGTATAATTGACACACCTGCTGGCAAAATAAAGTTATACATTAAATCTGTTAATGTCGCTTCCTTTGTATTTTTAATCAACACTTCAAAATACTCTGTTGAACACAAATCTACTGGAGGAACAAATGTTGTTGTCCACTCTGCTTGAATTTCTGCTTCTCCTGAAGAATACTCAAAACAAGCCTCTGTTGAGGTACATCCATCTCCACCTGCTCCCAATAGTTGAGAACCTAAATCTGTATCTAAACAACTTGAAGATGTTTTAATACATGTTTCTGTATTGGTTCCTGGATAAGGGCAAAAAACCAATTCGGTTTCTATAGTAAGGTCTATACATTGTGATGGTACCAAAGAATCTGCAAGCTCTACTAAATAAGTACTTCCTCCTGCATCTGAGCCTGTCAATGTAAAAGTCATTGGATTGTTTGATGCATCATAAACATTCAATAAATCTACTGTTGGTGGGGTTGTAATAGTTGTAATTACATTTTCATGATTAACACCTCCTGCTCCTGCACATACTTGATAAGTATTCGTTTCTGATACGCCTGCTTCATCTGAAAGCAAAGTTGCACCAACAGAAGAACTTAAAGGTGGCAAGACATTACTACTGTCATTAAAATTAAGTGTGAAAGAAGTATCTATAAATGCATGATAATCTCTTTGATCAAATAGAAGGCTACTTGGACTTGTCGTTCCAGGGCAATCTTCTACTGGATAAGCTAATTGATTATTGAAAAAGCTATATGTACCTGTTGAACTTCCATTAGTTCGATTACAATAGTTTCCTCCTGAATTATATTCACACAAATAGCTATAATCATAGTACAATTCAAATCCTTGTGGCGAATCTATCAATCCTGGACAAATACGTACTAAATCATAGCGAAGTATAAATGAATCTGGTGCTTCTCCTGTAAGTCCCATACCCAATTGAGGTAAATCACTTACATCAAAACTCGCATACCCTGTATTACCTGAAGTAGAGGTACAATAATTTTGACCGCCAGCAAAAGTACAATAAGTATTGTTATCAAAAGTAGGATCACCAATAGGAATAATAGTTCCATCATACAATTCTATAGAAGCATTTCCTGCATAAACCAATGGATCTACTAAGGGAACTTCTAAATTATCAAATTCAAAATAAGGTCGGTACTCATCAACATACCAATCTTGATGATTACTATCAAAGTTCTCTAAGGTAAACACATGTTCTACGGTTGCAGTACAATCATCTATTTCATAAGTTGTTGTCGAATTTATTTTATTAGGACAATATGTTTCTACTGGAAAGTTGCCTCCACAACTACCTTCTGTATAGCTTCTTGAGCCTGACAAAGTCGTCCAAGTATCCACATGGCTTCTAAAATTAAGTGAGCCAATTGGCTGTGCAGCTATATCCGCATTCAAAATACGATAAGGATTCTTTTGCATAGGGACTTTAACAATCCAGTGAAATTTATCACCATCTTCCAATCCACCCATCAAATCATCATACAAATAACTCAAACAATCTCCTGATAAGTTAGCACCTCCATTGGCTGCTATGTCATCTCTATCATAAATATAGATAAAGGCATACTGATTATCCAACACATCCCAGACTGAATTATAGGTCGAAAGCCCTGTCGATGCATTTACACTGGTTTGCAAAAATCCTTTTGAATCCAAGTAACCATCATTAATGTTCCTAAAAGTAGCGGCACTACCTGAAAGACAATCAATAGAAGAAAAATCTATATCTGTTCGGGTTCCTGGATTATTCGCTTTCTCAAAACTAAATTCCTCTACTTTAAGGTGCGTCATATCAGGAAATAGCTCTAATGCTGGATTAAAATTTTGTCCTTCTAAAGCAAATCTTCGTAAATAAAGACGAAGCTCATTAATTGCATTCATTGCAAAAGCATCTAAAACCTCAAACTCCATATGTATATAAGCCGTATCACAAGGTAAAAATTTTGTTGTTTGCTCAAATACTTCTGGTGAATTTTCATCTAAAGGCTGTGTCATTGCTCGGTCTCCATATCCATACTCTGTTCTACGCAACTCTACAATCTCATCACTAATGATGCAAACACATTCACATGTTCTTCTTGAAGCGAAGAAAGTCTCTTCACAAGCTCTAACAATCGTACATGGATTTACATTATCTGATCCAGTACAATCATTACACTCTTCTACAACACGCATATTTGCTACAATAAAATTACGAGGGTAACAAATGCACGAATCCAATTCTAAAGTAACAGTATAACATAAATCTCGATTTAAATCATTGCTTCCTTCAAATACTTGAAATACCACAGAAGAACTATCTGGGCTATCATAAAAAGTATTAAGATTCCCAAGAGGTACTGCATTGCCATCAAAAGTAACACTGGATTCTACCATTGCTAAATCTTGTACAATTTGCTTTGGTCCTGCCACAGCAATCTCAAAATAAGAATTACCATTTTGACACGCTCCTACTCCATTCGCTCCAAAATCATAACAAAATTCCATTGTTGCAGAATTCGTTGTTGCGCCTGTTGCGGCTGCTCCATCTGCTGTTCCTGTCATAAAATCGTATCCAAAGATAGAACCGTTTTGACTACTACTAATATCTACTTCATCTATTGTAATAGAATTAGAACCATAAGAAAAAACAGGTGCTGGTGTAATAGTAGGCAATGTTTGAAATACTGTTCCACAGTGTCTCAAACCTTTAACTGTTGCTTGATTAAAAGTACAATCCATAGAAGCACATCCCGCAATTTGTTGTGGGTCTTGACATTTCACTGCCGCTGCTATGGTAAAGTTAAATGTTTCTCCTCCTGGCAAATCATCATAAATGCCATCTCCATCTATATCTGTCAATCCACCTGGCCCATCTATATCAGAAGTAAACAAAGTGGTATTAACGACAAAATCAAAATTGTCATAATAATAATAAGACGGGTCTAAAGATACTCCATTCACCAATACATCAGATGTTTCAAAGGCATCTGCTTCACAAATTTGAAATCCTAATTCCAAATTTTCAAACAAACCTTCTAATGGATCTGAATTTGAACTTGTAACAGATATATCAAAAACAGCATCATCCCCACAAATAGCGGGTGCGTCAATTTGTGATACACTAACGATAGGGCTAGCCCCAAAGTTTGGAGCATATTGTAAGGTTCCTTCTGTAATAGATGGATCAACACATGCCACTCCATCGCCTCCACAACCAAACCAAGCTTGATAGGTTAAGTTGTAAATATCTCGGCTAGTATCACAAAAAAGCTCTTCTTTATAACAAACCTGAACAACCACACTCTCATCCTCTCCTAAAGCACCTCCTGGCAAAAAAGAAGCATCAACTTCTCCTGTTACTGTTAAGGTATTGGGGTCATACGTCCACGGAATTTGACTCCCTCCTATAGACATACTTGTCAAACTAAAATTGGTAATTAGATCCAATCCTACTATTTCAAAAGTAAAATCAGTAAGTGTCGCTCCAATACCATTTTGTGATACTGTAATATTAGTACATTTCTGACTATCATTAGTCAGCTTTACCTCTTTAGTACTAATACTAAGTATATTTAAGGTAGGTCGTTTAATGACAGGACTGTAATCAATACTTCCTTGAGTTGTAGAAGTACAAGGGATTAACTTCCCATCATCGTCTTTGTACAAAAAGTTGAATTCTGTATCAAATTCAAACATGGCTGTTGTAGATAAATCATATATCTCACAATTAGCAATCACCCCTACATTCACTATTTGAACACTATCTGCTCCAAAGTTTGGAATAATAAAAGTAGGGTTGTTTCCATCTGATACATTACCTTCCATCACAGGATAAGCAGGATCTAAGTATTCTATGATACCTGCATATTGCAATCCTTGTGGAATGTTTAGTATGAACTCAGAGTTCAATAAGTCTTGTCCTGATGTATTCAATAAGTAATAAGAGATAGTATCTGGAACCCCACATACACTTATATCATCTATTTCAGGATAACCTGGCACACCTTTCATGTCATCAACAAATATTGTTGGACAGTTTTGTGCTACAATCTGTTGCTCCATCAAAAAGGAGCTAAATATACTCATCACTAAAAACAAGCATATTTTAAAAACTGAGTTTTTTCTCTTTAAGAGTATTTTTTCTAATCCCATTTTAAAAAAATTCTATGAACGAATTAAATACCTATTTTCCGCTTCTCTTTATTCACCGACTTAATTAGGAGACATACCCATAACAGTAATGCAAAAAAACAACTGCCATGAATGCAGAAGTATTTTTGCAAGTACTTAGGTGTTTTAAATTTTTAAGCTAAAAAGAAAAGGGATTTGTAATTATTGAGGTAGGAGGAGGCACATTAGTCTAAAATTACTCTTTATATTACGAAGAGATTCCATTAGAGTTTCAAGATATATGAAAACAAATTACAAAAATATGTTATTCAAATAGATTATTATTAACAAAAACGAAAATATGGATTTCTAAAATCTAATTTTGGAGACAATGGTTTATTCTTCGTATTGACAGAAAGGCCTGCTATCCGCTACTATGCAAGCCTTCTCACATTCTTGACATTTTTCACATTTCTTTCTGTAAAAAAGCCATGTTTTTCATTCAACAGAGTTCATAAGCCTCACTGTTTGCATAACCACTACTATCAGGTCTATTTTGCATGGTTTCAACGCTAATAATTCAAAAGTAGCGCACGAAAAGAAATTCACTTCACATCAGAACAAATTTATGCCCCAAATGATGACTGAAATTAGGCGAAAGAAAAAGGAGCGAAACTCAGAGCAAAAATCACTTCACAAAATTGTCATTTTAGAATTTTTATTTAGTCGAACACACAAGAATATGAAAAAATAACATTCAAATGAAAAAATATGTTTTTTATACAAATAAAAAATGAAAATCTTAAAAACATAAAATAATCAAATATATGATAAGAAAACATATATCAAAACCTAAATTTAAAAACAAAAACACATTGCGAAAAAATAATTATGTTGTTTCAAAAGTTGCAAAATTAAACAGACTAAAAAAAATTAAGAGATTTTGAAAAAGGAAAGGAAAATTTTGGGCAAGTAAGCAAAAGGTAGTGTCCATTCCATTTAGACCTGATAGAAACGGTATGGCAAACCTCGTTTTTCAGATTTAAGTCGCTTTTTCAGTTTTGGTAGTTTATCATTTTTTAAAAAAGTTGCTTCTTGCCATAATAGTGGATAGCAGGACTTTCCGTCAAGACGAAGCAATTGCCCTTTTCTCCAAAATAAATTTTCACAAAAACATATTAAATAAAAATATAATAAATAAAGGATTTCGAGCAATGAAAACCCAAAACAATTTTATCATTAAATGTTTTGTAATCACAAAATTCTCAAAACACTGGAAATAGCCAAATATCGACTATCTCAGCATTTTTGCACATACATACTCAAAGGTAAATTAAGGCGCAAAATGCCCTGTCTTTGCCCTCTTAAAATCGATTTAGGTATGTCCTCACACTCGAAAATTGCAAAAACATCTAAAATCTCTAAAATATCCAAAAAAACGATAAAAACTTGACAAACTCAAAAGAAAACAGCATTAAATCATTAAAATGTTTTATAATCACAAAAACATTTTCTCAAAAAGAAGAATAACAAAACACTTTAATCACATTAATGTTTTATAATAATAAAACAATCACGCATCACAAAATATATTAAAAATAAAATTTAATTATTTTAATGTTTTATAATCACAAAATACAAATAACAAAAAAAGGAGCAACTTTTGAAGTTGCTCCTTGCAAAAAATCATTTTATCGTTTACACCTTAGAAGATAACTACTTTTTCTAAGACAGAAACATCATTTCCATCCAATCGAATGAAGTAGACCCCCTTCGATGCGTTTATTACACTAACGACAGTCTTTCCATTTTCAACAACCACTTTTTCAAAGCTCATTGTCTTGCCAACAGCATCAAAAATCGTAATATGAGAAAAATCTGTTGATTCAATCACAAATTGACCTTGATTTGGATTAGGATAAATCGCAATATGACTTTGCTTCAAGTCTTCAACACTTGTTCCAAGGTTGTTGGCAGCGACACTCACATTTGTTGAAAATTCACAGCCATTGGCATCCATAATTTCCAAAGAGTAGTCCCCTACTCCATAGCCTGCCAAATTCACAATCCCATTTTCGCTAGTTCCTGCGTTTCCACCTCCGAAGTCATAAGAGAAAGGTGCTGTACCACCAGAAATAGCAAAATTAACCATTCCATCCGTTGAAATCTCATTATCCGCATTCATCACCTCAATATCTACTGTCAATTCCGCAACAGCCTCCACAATTCCACTTGTTTCGACCAAACAACCATTCGCATCAGTAATTTCTATCATGTAATTACCTGCTTCCAAATCATTGAAAAGGAAGGCGGTTTCTGTTGTTGGATCAGAAGTTGTGCCATTCCAAGTGTATTGGTAAGGAGGTGTTCCGCCTTCAATATTCACTTGCATCGCTCCCAAATCACCAAAACAGTTAATGGGTTGTATGTTTGAAACACCTTGTAAGAAGCTTTCTGTTTCCTCAATAATGGCATTAACAGTCACGCTACAGCCATTTGCATCTAAAAACTCCATACTATAAAGTCCTGCCTCTAAATCTGTAAATTCAAAAACAGCTTGATCAAATGGGTCAGATAACGCTCCTGTCCAACTCACATACTGAAAAGGGGCTGTTCCACCACTCAAAGAAACTTCAAAACCTCCCAAATCGCCCTCACAATTGATATTTTGTACGGTCAATTCTCTTTCTAAGACAACAGGCTCTACAATATCTACAAATCCCTGTAAGACGCCACAACCGTTGGCTTCTCGGATATCGTATATATAAGTACCTGTTGGAAGGTCTTCAAGGGTGATTTCATCATCAAAAGTATAGGCGGTGATGTTTGTTCCATCATCCAAATTCAAGGTGTAAGGTGGTGTTCCTCCTGTGGGACTCAAAACAAGACTTCCATCTGTCTCACCATTACAAGAAATATTAGTCATTAATGGCTCTTCCATCTCAAAGATAGCAGGCTCTATAAGCTCAAATTCCAAGACTTCCAAACAGCTATCTGGTGAAAGTACTGTTACTGTATAAATCCCACCTCCAAGATTGCTAATAGAAGGGGTTGTTTCTCCTGTAGACCAGTCATAAGATAAGTAAGGAATGGTATCATTGATGTTTAAGACGCTAATAGAACCCATATTTGCTCCTGCACAAAGACTTTGCTCCATCACAGTTTCAGGACCAGTAGGGTCTTCAATCGTTACTCTATGTACCATCACACAGCCATCTTCATGAATTAGGGTTACAAAATGTTCTCCTGCTTCTAAGTTGTAGGTATGTTTGACAGAATCGCCATTACTCCATTGATAGACACACGTACTAAACTGACATGGACAACCATTACTGTTAATCTGTGCTTCTCCATCATCTCCACCTTTACATGTAGGTGAAATGGCATAAGTCGTTGGTACCCAAAGCGTTTGGAAGCAGCTATCTTGTTCATTGTCAAAAAATCCATCTCCATCTGTACCCATATAACCACCCCAAGCGACATGATTTGTATCGGTAACGCCTAAAGAGATTCGTTTAAAGGTGATGCTTTGATCCGAAATAAAGACCGTTTCATCTGCATGATGCGCATAAAACATGTCTAAGACTCCATCATTATCCAAATTACCAATCCACGGCGTTGAGGCGATGTTTGTCCCTCCTACTGCCTCGTCTAATAAGCTGGTTTCTGTTCCATTCGCAAAATCAAAAGCAATAATATCGTGAGAAAACGTATCTCCTACATTATTAATCATTCCGATTGCTTCATGAACTCCATCACTGTTCAAATCATATACAACAGGTGAAGAATACTGTAAAAAGCCCAAGTCATTTTCATAGACTTTTTCTCCTGTCGCTCCATCAATCATTAATTGTACTGCTCCAGAATAAGTAGGTGCAACCCCAATTAAGAAAGAAGTGAATACATCAGGTACATTGTCTCCATTAAATAAGCCAATAGCAGGGGAAGCGTTGGTTTCTGCTCCTTCTACTGTGTAGTCCCATAAAACCTCATTCGTCCACCCATCTGTCGCAATAATATGCCCTTCATAGGTGTTCGTAATCAATTCAGGGATGTTGTCTCCTGTCAAATCAGCCAAACTTGGAGGAGCAATAAAGCCCTTAGTTGCTGTTTGAATGATTGTTGTGGCATTGCTAAGGTCGCCTCTCATAACGTCCGATAATGGTGCTCTAAACAAGCTTCCACTGATTGTTTCGCCCCCTGTACCAAAGATAACGTCTAATTTGCCGTCTCTAAAGAAGTCATAAACTACAGGAGACATATACGTCTCTTTACCATCAGGCATATCTGCTGATCCTAATAATGCCCCATTTACAGGATCAATAACCATTAGTTTTCCAGCAGGACGCTCTGTTTCCCAGGGTGGCAAAACACGATCCCCTCCATTACTCACCAATAAATCTTTGTATCCATCAGCATTTTGGTCAGGTACCCACTGAGCATTGTAAAAGTTGTACAATCCTACATTTGAGGCGTTTTGTCCATTACTTCCTTCATAATATTGCCAATAGACTTCACCAGAAGCTCCATCAATACACAAAAAGTAGCCATTTCGTCCACCGACAAAAACATCATCCGTCCCATCTCCTGTTACGTCTAAAAAGATAGGGCTTCCAAAAATTTGATCCATTCCTTCTACATTCCAAAGCCAATCGCCTGTCGCACCATTAATTGCTGTAACCATATAGTCACTTGGTGTTTGAACGATATTGCCTTGTGCGTCAAAAATGGACTCAATGCCTCCACCGATTACAAAATCCTTGACACCATCACCATTAAGGTCTGTGGCTCTTGCTGAGGAAAAACAGGTAGAAGTTCCTGTGCTTTGTTCCCAAACCATTTGGGCTTGCAAGGCATAACTCCAAATGAGTAGCAAACATGCACAGGCATAAAAGTATTTTTTTATCATATTTAAGTTTTTATACATTACTTTATATTAAATTATTTTCATATCGTTTTTTATTTTATTTTGGAGAGAACGTTTTGCCTCTACTTAATACGGATGGTCCCGCTATTCGTTCTTATGGTGGCTTCCGCACAAGATGTAAGGCATCTTCAAGATGCCTTACATCTAAAGCCCTGCCGCCACCATACCACTACTATCGGGTCTATATTGGACGGACTGTTCTCTTTTTAGGACATTTTTAATAAAATGTGCTTATTCTTCAACAAATTTAAACAAAGAATTGTTTCTTTGCTTTCCTTATTAACCTGTGAATACAAAAATATGAAGAATTTGCCCTTAATTGTCAAGATATTAATATGCGTTGTCGTGTGTTTGGCTATTGGTGGACTGTCTGGTATTGCGACGACAGATGCTATTCCCAATTGGTATGCAAATGTTAATAAGCCTTCTTTCAATCCTCCTAATTGGCTTTTTGCGCCTGTCTGGACTGCACTTTATTCTATGATGGGGGTTGCTGCTGCTTTGGTTTGGCATAATAAAGACGCTAAATCTGGGGTAAAAGCTGCTTTAATCATCTTTGCTGTTCAGTTGTTGTTGAATGGTTTGTGGTCACTTTTATTTTTTGGTATGCAAAATCCTCCTCTTGCTTTTGTGGAGATTGTGATTTTGTGGATTGCGATTGTTTTGTGTATTCGGGCGTTTTTGCCGATTAGTAAGGTTGCGGGGTATTTGTTGATTCCTTATTTGTTGTGGGTGTCTTTTGCTTCTGTTTTGAATCTTAGTATTTGGCTGTTGAATTAGTTCTTGTGGTTTCTCCAGAACACATGGCTTAAAAATCATATAAGCGGTTCATTTGAGTTGTGACAGCGCAAAATAGACCCGATGGTAGTGTTATAGTAACAGATTGGCTCTATAAGGTTTTGTGTGGGCTTGCTATAGTAACGGACAGCGGGACTGTGCGTCACGACGGAGCATCCCCCCTTTCTCTCCTAAAAAATCTTATTTTGAAAAATTGTGCATTTTTTTCAGGACTCTTTGACTATTTTTTGATACACACTTGTTTTCTTTTACATTTAATGACTAATTTCTCCATTAGTGTGTATGTTTTTCAGGACTCTCTGACTATTTTTTGATACACACTTGTCTTGTTTTATATTTTTATTGAGAGACAATCACTCCTACTTTCCTCAAATTGTATATTTTTCCCTACACTGTCTGTTTTTAAGGACAAAGCAAGCATTATTGTTTTTGTTTTTTTTCTGTGGGGGTGATTCCAAAACCATAGGTAATCTGTTCTGTAAAGGTTTGAGGAAATTCTTCGACGCCTGGAAAACCTAATTTTATGTCTCGCCCATTGTGTGGAATGTAGTTTGTTCCAAAGAGATAATCCCATATGCTTAAGGAAAGGGCGAAGTTGACGCCATATCTTCTTTCTCTTGGAAGGTCGTGTGCGTGGTGCCAGATGTGCATTTCGGGACTGTTGAAGAGGTATTTCATAAAAGGCCCTATGATAATGGCACAGCCTATGGTACAAGCGGAAAGAATGCCTATTCCTCCTACCATGGATAAATTGGGGATTTCTGAGATGACAAGTAAGCCTGTGAGAAACCCTAAAACGCCTCCTGTTATTTGTCCTCTTACAGTTAAATTTGAGTGATTGTAGTGTCCTATGGCTAAGGAAAAGATGTGGATAACGAAGAAATCATATAAGCCAATGCCCAAAAGTGCTAAGGGTAAGTACTCAAAAAAGCGATACACTACGTTTTCCATCCAGTGATAGCGTAAGTGTCCTGCAAAGCCCATTTGTTCTATAGAATGGTGTACTTTGTGAAAGTTCCATAAAAATTCGACTCGATGTAAAAGGCGATGTATCCACCATTGTATAAAATCTCGTACAACAAAGCCTATTACTAAGATACTCCAATGTGGCAGGTATTGCATGGGATTAGAGGCTTGTAAATCGAAGGAAAAGAGGGATAAAATCGTATTGTTGAAAAAGTGGACAACTACACTGGACGCTGCATTGTAAATAATTAGGGAAAAAAGAAAGAAATTGAAGAACATGTAAAAGAAATCTAACCAGAAGTCTTTGCGAAAACGTGGCTGGTCTTTTCGCCAGGGGCTTATCCATTCGAGTACAAGAAAGAATAATGAGACAAGAAGAAGCCAATAGAAGTAGTTTTCCCACAAAGGTTTGTAGGTGTAGCTAAAGGTGATTTCACTCCATAAAAAGTTAGCATAGCCTGTCCAACTGTTGATAAATACGTCAAAAAGTTCTCTCATTGTTTCTTTTTTTCAAAAATAGGATATTTTCTAAATAGAGAACGTTTTTTATATGACATTTGTTTTTTTGTGGCTTGAATGGGGTTTTTATGTCATAAGTTATGTTGGGTTCTATGCTATAAAAATAAGTGTTCTGTGATTCCTCCCCCTTCGCCCCCTCCAGAGGGATAAAAACCTATTCTTCTAAAAAAGGCTTAAAAGGTAATTCACAGACAAGCTCCAAAATTACTTAGAACCATATGTTATCTCACAAATTTCAACTATGGAATCAATTATTTCTTTTGTTAGCTCATTTGGATGGTCTTTTGTCACTCTGGTTACTTTTGCGTTAATCTATTTCGCAACTAAGTATTTGTTGCATCGTCAAGCGCGGGGTAACGCCGATTGGATTTTGATACGACAGGTTCTGCTATTTAGTATTATGTTGACGGGTATTATCGCCATTATTTTGGCCCTGCCGATGTCAGAAGGTATGCGAGGGAATATCACAAGTTTGATTAGTTATGTAATTTCTGCGGTCATTGCCTTGAGTTCTGCTACTTTTATTGGAAATATGTTGGCAGGAATTTTACTTAGGGCAATTAATAATTATAAGTCGGGAGATTTTATTGAGGTAGAGGAAATTTATGGTCGTATCTCTGAAAGGGGCTTATTTCATACAGAACTACAGACTGTTGATAGAAACTTGATTACCCTTCCTAATTTATATTTGGCAATCAACCCTGTTAAAGTAACTCGTTCTTCTGGAACTTTTATTTCAGCAGAAGTTTCTTTGGGTTATGATGTTTCTCGTGTTAAAATAGAGGAATGTTTGATTGATGCTGCTAAGAAAGCAGGATTGACAGACCCTTTTGTGCAAATTACGAGTTTGGGAGATTTTTCAGTTGTATATCAAATACATGGGTTTTTGGAGGATATAAAACTCGTTTTGACGGCTAAATCTCGCCTTTATTCGATGTTGTTGGATGTTTTGCACGAGGCAGATATTGAGATTGTATCCCCTAATTTTGTGAATCAACGACAGGTGAATGATACTATCTTTATTGCACAGAAAATGAGAGAGAAAGAACAGAAAAACACAAAGAGTCTTGAAGATTTGATTTTTGATAAAGCTGAGCAGGCTGAAAATATTGAAAAACGTCGCCAACACTTGGATGGAATTCAACCTAAAATTAAAGAGTTTGAAAGTCAACTGGAGAAGGCAGAGAGGGATGAGGAGAAACTTGCGATTGAAGCTAAGATTCAAAAGTTGGAGAGTATAAAAGAGCGTATGATAAAGAATATTGTTGAAGAGGAAGGTAAGTTGGATGAGGAGATGTAGGTTTTGGTGCTGTGGTTCTTAGTTCTCGGTGCTGTGGTTTTTAGTATTTTTGTTTGTTCTGGAATACCGTTGTGTTGTATTTATAAAAAATAACTACAACACAATGGCACTTAGAACTACGGCACAACTCTTCTAAAAGCCGTATAGTTTTTTCATTTTGTGGAAAATGTCGGTGTTTTCGTAGATGCCTTTGAAGTTTTCTGCGCCTGGTCCTAATGCGAATACGGGTACCATTGTGGCGGTGTGGTAGTCTGTTGTCCAGCCTGGTTCGATATTTTTGTTCATTATAGATTTGGCGTTGATGGCAAGCCCTCCTGTTTCATGGTCGGCTGTGATAATTAAGAGGGTTTCTTTGTCTTCTTCGACGAAATCTATGACTTCTTTGATGGTTTTGTCGAAATCTAACATTTCAGTGACTACATAGTCTATTTTGTTGGCATGTCCTCCCCAATCTATTTGTGAGCCTTCTATCATTAGAAAAAATCCTTTGTCACTTTTGTTTAGGAAATCTATTGCGGTAGTAGCGGCTTGTTTGAGGTATTTTCTTCCTTTTGCGATGGGTTTGGGTTGTACGCTTGCTGTGAAGATGGCTACTTTGTCTGATTCTAATTTTTCTTTTTGCCATGTTTGGGTTGTATCTATGACTTGATACCCTAAATTTCTAAGGGAATCTAATAGATTTCGTTTGTCTACTCTTTCATCAAAATGTTTTTGTCCGCCTCCTATGAAGATGTCAATGGGTGTGTTGAGGAAGTGTTCGGTGATTTCTTCGTATTTGTGTCGTGAATCTACATGGGCAATGAAAGAGCCTGGTGTAGCGTGTTGAATTACACAGGTTGCGACCATTCCTGTGCTTAAACCATTGTCTTCCGCTAATTCTAAGATTGTTTTTAGTGGTTTTTTGGCTACATCCACGCCTATGGCACCATTATAGGTTTTTTTACCACAGGCAAAAGCGGTTGCGCCTGCTGCGGAATCTGTAACGAGATTGTCGGCTGCATAGGTTTTGCTGAGTCCTATGTATTCCATGCGTTCTAAGTTCAGAAAGTTTTTATTCATATACATTCCTGCGGTGATTTGGGTTAAGCCCATGCCGTCCCCTACCATTAGTATGATGTTTTTGGGTTTTAGGGCATAGCCTGACTTGTCTCTTTCTGGTTGTTTAGTTGCTTCTGGAGCTTTTTCTGTTGTTTTTGTGGGTTTGGGGTTTTCACATGCGTTGAAAGTGATGAGTAGGATTAGTATTGTTAGGATTTGTGATTTCATTTTTTTGTTTGATTTTAGTTTTGTGCCTGAGACACCTTGTCCGTGTGTCTTTACTTGGTTTTTTTTGGTGTGGTACTTTTTTCGGTTCTGGCGTGGAGACGTTGCAGTGCAACGTCTCTACTGGTTTCGGTTCTGGCGTGGAGATGCATTTAATGCGTCTGTACTTTTTTCAGTTCTAGCTTGGAGACGCATTCAATGCGTCTGTACTTGCTCTGCTGGTTATATGATTAGTTTTATTTGGTTTCCTGGTAGGCTTTTTAGTAGGCCTTTTATTTCAAGGTTTAGGATGAGAGCAGCAGTGGTGCTGTAGCCTAAGTTTGTTTTTTGGGTTATTTCTTCTATGTGTAGGATGTTTGATTCCTTAAATAAGTCTTTGATTTTTTGTTCTTCAGGGCTTAAATCAATGAATAGGCTTCTTTGTTTTGGAATATTGCTGTTGGATTTGTTCCATTGTAGTTCTTTTGTGAGGTCTTCTGCTGATTCTATCAGGGTCGCTATTTTTTCTTTGATGAGTAAGTTGCAGCCTTCTCCGTATTTTTCACCTACTCTATTGGGTACAGCAAGAACCGTTCTTTTGTAGTCGTTTGCTTGGTAGGCAGAAATCATTGAGCCGCCTGTTTTGGCAGTTTCTACGACTAAGGTTGCATCACTTAATCCTGCGATAATGCGGTTGCGACTGGGGAAATTTCCTCTCTCTACTTCCTTATAACTTTTAAATTCGCTTAAATACCCTCCTTCTTTTGTCATTTCTTTGGCAATTTTTTTGTGTTGGGCGGGATATACTCGGTCTAAACCGTGTGCTAAGACGGCGATTGTTTTTAATCCTGCTTCTAATGCTGCTTTGTGTGCTGCAATATCTATTCCATATGCCAGTCCGCTTACAATAAGAACATCATAAGGTGCTAAATCTTTTACGATTTTGTTGGTTATTTCTTTGCCGTATTCTGTGGCGTTGCGTGTTCCTACAATGGATAAGACTCTTTTTTGGTTAAAATCTACTTTTTTTCCTTTGTAGTAAAATAAGATTGGTCCGTCTTCACATTCTTTGAGGCGACTGGGGAAGTCTTGGTCTGTATAGAAGTATATTGAAAGGTTATTTTCTTCGATGAATTTCAGCTCTTTCTCGGCATCTTGGAAGGTGGTTTTGTCCAAAATTGTTTTGATGATCTTCTCTCCTACTCCTGGTACTTTTGCTAATGCTTTTTTGGAGGACTTAAAAATAGCGTCAATGCCTCCACAATAACTTACGAGGTTTCGTGCTGTTTTTCCGCCTACTTTGGGAATCATGGTGAGGGCTATTCTATGAAGCCATTTTTCTTGTTGGTTTGGGTCCAATTCGTTTGTTTTTTTTTGGATATAGATGGGTTTGATTTGTCTTTTTTTTCGGTTCTGATGTGGAGACACACGGGCATGTGTCTTTACCTAGCGGTTTTGGTGTGTAGATGTTGTAGTGCTACCTCTTCTACTTTTTTCGATTTTGGTGCGGAGACGCATTTAATACGTCTTTACTTTTTCGGTTCTGATGTGGAGACGCATTTAATATGTCTTTACTTTTTCGGTTCTGATGTGGAGACGCATTCAATGCATCTTTACTTGGTTCTGATGTGGAGACGCATTCAATGCATCTTTACTTTTTCGGTTCTGATGTGGAGACGCATTTAATGTGTCTGTACTTTGTTGGTGCGAATTTACTGATTTTCTTCTAATTTTTGATAATGCATCATTGTATTGTACTTTAAAGTGATGAGTTTTGTATTGGGGAGGGTTTTTGTGAAAATTTGATTGTAGAAATTTTGGGTTTCAGATTTGTTGTTTAGGTGGTTGAAAATGAGAATTCCTCTATTTTTTAGTATTTTTTGCGTGTTTTTTAGGAAATTTTGGGTTTGGATATTTTGTGGGATTTGGTCATCTATGAAAATATCTATGGCGATTAAGTCGAATTTTGTGGATGTGGGTCGGTTTTCTATGAAGTTAAATGCGTCTGCTTCGGTGATTTTTGTTTTTTGTAATATTGAGGTTGGCATGTATTTTTGGGCAAGTTGAATGATGACGGGATCTATTTCGACTGCATGGTATTGGGCATTTTGCTTGAATTTTTGTTCTAACATTAGGGGAATGCTGCCTAGACCTAAGCCTAAAACCAATATATTTTGAAGTTTTTGTTGGGCTATGTCAATTTGTTGGAAACATTTGTAGAAGTTGGTATAGAGATCTTCATAAGAATATGTTGCGTTTTTTGTATCTAATCGAACCCTTCCTTTGCTTGCTACTACCTCAAGGTGTTCATTATAAGGGCTTTGGGTTGTTTCGAGGGTTATATCGTAGAGGTAGCTTAGGTATTTTTGGTGTAGTTTCACTTTTTTGGTTTAAGTCGTTATTGAGTTTTCTCTACATTGTTCCTTTCAACGCAAAGGCGCAAGGGTCACGCAATATTCGCAAAGAATTATAACGAAAATTCACCTTTCGCCTTGCGTGGCCTTTGTGAAATTTTTAATTGTATTGCAAAAAGTTTAAATATTTAATTATCAAATACCTGATTAACATGAATTTTTGTCCTATTTTTGGCATTTTACTAAAGTATTCGTGTTTATTTTTGTGAAAGTAGCTAATTTGCTACTTTTAAAGCTTGTTGGAATTTTCAGATTTAAACATATCTTTTTTTGCTAGTTCCAATAAACTCTAAAGACTAAAATCATAATTGTTATGAAAACATATTTAAGTATTCTTCTTTGCTTTTTGACTTATTTTTCTCTTTTTGGACAAGATAAGGGTATTATTGGAAATAATGCTTCTTTTAAAAGTGTTGATAACCCACCTACTGAATGTGATTATTTTACAGAAACTTCTGTGAGTTTAAAAGTTGTGTTAGAAGGGGCTTATGATATGGGAACTGGGTTGATGCATACAGATTTGAATGCTTTAAATATTCTTCCACAAGAACAACCTTATAATACAACTCCTTATCATTATAGTGGTAATGAATCTGTTAGTTCTTTTCCTACCAATGTGGTAGATTGGGTTTTGGTGGAAGCTCGTCGAGAAACTGCGGATACTGATGATATAATAAAGATACAGGCGGCTCTTTTGTTAGATGATGGCTCAATTGTGGATTTGGATGGTGTGAGTCCTTTGATTTTTAATTTGGAGAATTTGGCAAAGTATTTCTTTTGTGTACGTCATCGCAATCATCTTGATATTATTACTGCTACCTCTATTTCGGTCACTCCTATTATTTCTTATGATTTTACAGTTGATGTTTCTATGGCATTGGGTAATAATCAAATCAAGACATTATCTGATGGTAAGGTGGTGATGTATATCGGTGACATCACTCAGGATGGTATTATTCAAGTAACGGATTTTGATGCTTGGAAGTTAAATCCTGCACAAGTTAATGTGTACCGTGAGGCTGATCTTACGATGGATGGTGTGGTACAGGTGACGGATTCGGATGCTTGGCTGTTGAATAAGGCGAAGGTGGGTATTCCTGAGATTCGGTTTTAGTTCTCTTCTTATTTATTTTAAACCATATAAGTTATATAAGGGCATATAAGTTTTAGTTCTCTTCTTGTTTGTTTCTCTTCATATTTATTTTAAACCATATAAGTTATATAAGGGCATAAAAGTTTTTTCTCTTCTTATGAGAGCATAAAAATTTGCTTTTTTACTTTATTTTTCAAAGTTCTTTTGCTATATTTGTAGGGAAATAAATAAGATTTTTTATGGAAGATATTATATTATCGTTAAATAAGGTATTTGATAGTCGGGTTCGGCTTTGTATTATGTCTATTTTGATGTCGCATGACCGTGTAGATTATAATACTTTTAAGCGTACTTTGGCTCTTACGGATGGAAATTTGGCTAGTCATATGAAGGCTTTGGAGCGTTATGATTACATTAGGATTTATAAGAAGTTTATTGGGCGTAAACCGAATACGACTTATGGATTGAGTGATTTGGGGCGAAAGGATTTTTTGGCGCATGTTCAGGCGTTGCAGCAAATTGTGGATTTTAATAAGAAAGCTGCTAAGAAGTAGTGGTTTTTATAAATTTTTAAACTATGTATTCCCTGCTAAGCTTTGCTTGGTGGGGATTTTTTGTGCCATATAAGTTATTTTAGTTTTTTTTAGTCTATGTAAGTTTTTTCTCTTCATTTTTTCTTGTGTTATCCCTCTTCATTTTTTTTTGAACCACATAAGTTATATAAGTTTCTCTTCATTTTGTTTTTTTCCAGTCGATATAATTTTTTTTGGTTTTTTGCGTGATTTTTTTGGGCTTCTTTTAACTAACTGATTAGTTCTTTAACTAAACTCTTAATTAAATAGAATTCAAATGAAAAAGTTTTTTTGGTTTTTGGGATTTGTGGTGTTTTTTGTGTCTTGTGGGCAGGTTGATCGACATGATATGCGTAAAAGTGCGCCTACTTATAATAGTAACAGTAATAATAGTAGTGATGGTCAGGCTGTTTCCAAATCTGTTGTGGTGCCGCTTGATCAGTCTTCGACGGGTTCTGTGACGGCTTCTATGCCTGATTTGAAGGATAATGCTGCGGTATTTGGGCGTAAGATTGTGAAGCATGCGGATTGTAAGATGAAGGTGGAGTCTGTGGATGCGAGTACGAATCGTATTCGACAGGCAGTGGCGTTGCATGGTGGTTTTGTGGCTTCGATGAATTTGAGTGGTGATGTGCGTCGTTATCACAATCAGTTGGTTTTGCGAGTGCCTGATGAGAATTTTGAGGCTTTGTTTAATGATATTGGGAAGGAGGCTTTGAGTATAGACCATAAACGCATTACGTCGGATGATGTGACGGAGCAGTTTGTTGATAATGAGAGTCGGTTGGTGAATAAGAAGGAGGTTAAGAAGCGGTATGCGGATATTTTGAGGAAAAAGGCGACGACGGTGGAGGAGGTTTTGGAGACGGAGGAGAAAATTCGGAAGATTCAGGAGGAGATTGATGCACACGAGGGGCGGTTGCAGTATCTTTCGCATAAGGTGGATTTGAGTTCGATTTCTTTGAGTCTTTATGAGGTTCAAGAAACTGTGGTGGCTGCTGTGGCTGTTGTAGCTCCTCCTTCGGTTGGGGAACAGTTTCGAGCGTCTTTTGCTTGGGGATGGAATGGGGTGCTTGGGGTTTTGTTGTTTTTGACGAAGGTTTGGCCTTTGTTTTTTGTGGGGCTTGGGTGTTTTTTGGTTTGGCGACGTTTTTTTTGAACTATATAAGTTATATAAGTCCATATAAGCGGTTCATAGAAGTTGAGACCATTTAAGATAGACCCGATAGTAGTGTTATACCAATTGTGGAGCTAAAAGTTTTGGGTGGCTTGGTATAGTAACGGATAGCGGGCCTTTCCGTTCCGACGAAGCTACTGACCTTTCTCTCCTTATTATTGTTTTTTTTAAGAATAATCTTTGTATATTGATATTTCTATATTAATTGTGTATAAATTTTATCTTTATGAAAGTCTTATTTTCTTTGGTTTTGCTTGTTGTTTTTGGGATTGGTGTGTGTGCTCAGGAGTATAATAGTCCTGAAAGTGTGGCATTTGATGCGGTGAATGGGCAGTATTTGGTGTCAAATACGAATGGGAATCAGGTGTTGGCTCTGAATGCGCCTGATGCGGTGCCTGTGGTTTGGTTGGATAATGTGGATTCTCCGACGGGTTTGCATATTTTGGCCGGCGTTTTGTATGTAAATGCGGGATCACATGTGCTGGGCTATGATTTGGAATCGGGCGATTTGGTGATGGATGTGGTGATTGATGGGGAGTTTTTGGTGAATGATGTGACGAGTAATGGACTTGATAAACTTTATGTGTCGGGGACTTTTGGGAAAACGATTTATGAGGTGGATGTGGTGGAACAAACTTATGCGACGATTATTGAGGGTACGGGCTTGAATCCTAATGGGGTGTTTTATGATTTGGCGCAAAATCGGTTGTTGGTGGTTTATATTGGGGCGGAGTCTCCGATTCAGGCGGTGTATTTGGGGGTGCAGCCTTATAGTTTGGTGACATTGTATCAAACAACAGCGACGATTTTGGATGGAATTACTAAAGATGAAGATGGATTCTTTTATGTATCTGATTTTGGAAATGGAGAGATTTTAAAATTTGATGAGGCATTTTCACTCGTGGATACTTATGTGACACAATATGAACAACCTGCGGATATTTATTATGATGGTGTGGGGGAACGTTTGTGTATTCCATATTCGGGTGCGGACGCTGTAGAGTTTTTGCCTCTTAATTCTATTTTCGAGGTGGAAGTTCCTCAATTTATTGTGCCAATGCAGCTTAAAGAAGGTACGACAGGCTATAATGATTTTTATACAGTGTCGAATTATATGGATCACGACCCAAGTGATGCGTTTATGGATGGGAATTGTAATGTGTTTGCGTATGATGGGCATCTGGGTACAGATTATTATCCTTGGCCATTTCCGTGGTATATGATGGAAAATGATTTGGTGGAAATAATCGCTGCGGCTGATGGCGAAATTATTGCGAAACACGATGGGGAGTTTGATATGAATTGTGAATTGGATTGGTCTAATACCGCAAACTCTGTAACGATCTTGCATAAGGATGGTTATGTCACAAGCTATTCGCATTTTAAAAATGGTAGCTTGACGGATAAGTCTGTGGGAGATTTGGTGACACAGGGAGAATATTTGGGAACAGTTGGCAGTTCGGGTTATTCTGATAATCCACATTTGCATTTTGAGCTGACCGATGCACAAGGAAATGCAATTGATCCGTTTTTGGCGGATTGCAATCCTACGACAGTTTCGGATTGGTGGGTTGGTGAGCAGGAGATTTATCGTGAGCCAAAAATTCACCAAATTGCGACGCATGATGTTGAGCCTACTTGGGAATGGTGTGTAGACGATCAGTTGCCACCTAATTATCAAAATACATTTACGATAGGCGACACGATTTATCTTTCTATGTTTTTGAGCAATGAATCTACGCTTCCTGAAGCCGTAGCAACTTTGACCTATCCTGATGGTACGGTAAATGATTTCTTTAATTTTGTTTCAGAGGATGATTATGAAATTTCTTTTTGGTGGTGGATTCAAATTTTAAGTGATGCAGGAGATTATACTTATCAAGTGATTTCTGGTGAAGATACTTTGCTGCACACTTTTACAGTTGAAACGCCTCCTACTGCCCTATCAGAAATTACACGCCCTACAATTTCCATTTATCCAAATCCTGCGAGTGACCACTTTAGTATAAATGCAAAAGGGGAAACATTTGAGTCTATCGAATTGCGAAACTTAAATGGCTCGGCTGCTTACCCTGTAAATGCGGTGGGTGATAATCAATTTTCTTTGGCTACCATTCCTGCTGGACTTTATTTGGTAGAAATTCTTTTTGAGGATGGCGTGGTGTATGAACCATTGGTTGTTAGATAAACAAAAGTACATTTCTTTTTTTTTGGAGAGAACGGATTGTCTTTCATCGCAAAGGAAAGGCCCGCTATTCGTTCTTATGGTGGCTTGCCCATCCATAGGTAGACATCTATATGAACATCATGTACAAATGCAAATGGCTTGCCCCATACCCACCGCCACCATACCACTACTATCGGGTCTATCTTTAAATGGTCTGAACCTTAGCAAGCATTACAACAAAACTATATAACTATTATATAAATAAAAAATATTCTATATAAAAAGCATCAAGCATTAAAACAGCAAAACATTTAGACATTAAAATGAGTTATAGTTCATTTAGACAACCCAAATCAACACATACGAAAAAACAAATTGTATAAACGCTTATCAATCAAAAATCATCTAAAAATAGCTTTTTTTCCATATAAAGAAACTTACCCAAAAACAACAACATTAAAGCTCAAATCAATGCCTCCAACCTAATATTAAAAATTTACATAATACATCAAAAACATTACGAAAAGCCCTGATAATCAGTACGTAAATAAAAAGCTATATTTTTTCTTATTTATGGTGTTTAATTCATACAAAATAGCTATCTTTGTACAACTATATAGGCAACAATTTTTTGATAGAATAAAAAGGGATAAAAATCAAGAAAGCGTTGCTACCCAATTTGAACAACTAACTATAATAAAATGCAACTTTGTTATTCAAAGTTTCTGATTATCGCACTTTTGTGTGTTAATGCCTTTTTGGTTATATCAGGAACAAACATAACACAGTTGGATATTGAACTTGGAGAAAAAACAACTTGTTTTTCTTTCAAAGAAGCCACAACTACTTCTTTAGAAGGAGACGTATATTTAATAGAGAAAAGCAACACAACACAGGCTCAAAAAGTATCAGAGCCATCTTTAGAAAAAACTTTTGTTCTTCAAGACATTCAACTACCAGCTAATCAGAATAGCCATTTGTCTATAACTCAATATACACAAATGGTTAGCTGGATTTACTATGCCTCCAACCTACCTGATCCTTCTTTCAGCAAAATTTACGCTCCCCTATCTACTACACAACACGAAGTGAATCATATTGAAATAACTACAACTGAAAGAACAAACAGCCTTACACACGAACCAAAGGAAATCAAAAGTAATACAATACTTAGCGAAGCATATGCCCACAAAAGCGCAACAACAATTTTAGATCAAGACAATACGAACGATACCCAAGAAGAAAATAACTACTTAATAGATACAGAGAATACAGCAAATACTAACGATACTCAAGACGATAACAACTACTATATAGCAATAGAAAAGATAAGAAATACTCTAAACAAAAATAACGGCTTAACAGCTACAGAGAATACAAACAATACTCAAGACGATAACAACTACTTATATATAGCAATAGAGAAAAAAGTAAATACTAACGATACTCAAAAAGAAAATAACTACTTAATAGACACGGAGATTACAATAAATACTAACGGTACTCAAGATGACAACAGCTACTTATATATAGATACAGAGATTACGAACACAAATAATACTCAAAACAATAACAGCTACTTATATACAGATACAGAGATTACGAACACAAATAATACTCAAAACGATAACAACTACTTATATACAGATACAGAGATTACGAACACAAATAATACTCAAGATGACAACAACTACTTATATATAGCAATAGAGAAAAAAGTAAATACAAATGACAATCAAAATAATAACAACTACTTATATATAGGCACAGAGAATGCAAACACAAATAATACTCAAAACGATAATAACTATTTATATACAGAGAAAAACGTAACCGATACTAACAATATACAGGAAAATAGCAGCTACTATGTATCAATAAAAAAAATAGAATTTGCTCTAAACAAAAATAATGGCTTATATATAGCTATAAAGAATGCAAATACCAATGATAATCAAGCCGATAGTATGGATACTGAGAATACAACAAATTCTCAGAACAAAAATAATGGCTTACATATAGAAATGGATAAAAAAAACACTCCTGATAATCAAGAAGAAAATGACTACTTATATATAGACAGGGAGAATACAACAAATTCTCAAAACGGAAATGACTACTTATATGTAGTAGAGAAAATGAACAAGAATAATTCAAAAAACGAGAATTACTTATCTATGCAAGAAGAAAACGCAGATAGTTCTCTGAAGGCTCTCGCTCTAAAAAGAGAGACAATAATCATTAAAGCAACAAGCAAACAAAATAATCTTAATACTTCAATTCCATTATATATGAATAATGAGATTGAAATTAACAATGCTAAGAACCAAGAAATTTCAAATAATATCAACAAAACAGTATCCCATAAAGGGCAAAAGAAAATAGACGAAAAACATATGATCATCACTCAGAAGCAGCAAGTTGTTTCTGAACAAAAGCAATATTATTGTAATACTACAGCAGAGATTCGTAAAAATGCTCTAACCACAAATAGTGGTACTGGGCAATCTACAGCAAAAAATAATCTCTTGAAAACAGTTAATGGACATATAGTGAATAGCACTCCTACTACAAGTCATATTGAAATCAATAAAGATATTCAACGATCAGTTAGTCAAAATAACTTTGAGCGGAATATCATGGCTTTTGAAAGAAACGAAGGAAACACTATTGATACAATTGCAAAAGAAAATGTTACTCAGGAAGTTATAGGAATTGATAATATGCATATCAGTCAAGTAGCATCACAAGAAAATACTGCTACAAAAATCACTTTTACCAAAGAAAGTAAGATGACTAATTTGTTGGAATCACAAAAAAACACAGTTTCCGAAACTACTTCTACTATTTCTGAACCTTCTTTGATAGCAGGAACCAACAAAGAAAACCTGCATTTGCGACATATACGTAAAGGCACATTGGAGAGTAATACTACTCCAAATTATAATATTGCGGTTTCCTTGAGTAAACTTCTCTATACATTTGGACTGCATTTGTTACATATACGTAAAACAGAATACTCTTCTTCTGAAAAAAATATGGCTGATTTTGAAAAACATAATAACTTTTCATGTCAAAAAAATGACTTATCAAATCCCAATCTGTTAGTAAAAGAACAAAATGAAAGCAAAAAAAATGTGCATTTGCGACATATACGTAAATCTGATTTGCTTCTTTTAAATCAAGTTTCGTCAATTCATCGAACTACTTCCTCAAGAAAAACCATTCAATTTGATGCTCACCGCACAATGAAGACATCACAAATTTGCAAGAAATATCAAACCTCTATCTTTATTTAGATATTTTATTTTTTTTCTTACTCCATTTTCAATAGAGAATATCACTCCTAATTCTCTAATTATCAACAACATACGTAATTCTACCTAATACTTTTACTCAGCTATTCTATGGTTTTAGTTCTTTACTCCCCTATCTATCTGTCTTTTACAACTACTATCTACTTAACATAAGAAAAACTATCCTCACTTATTTAGAATAATACATCCATCAGACTTTATTTTACTATTTCTATTAGTTTGATTCTGGTACAGGAGATTTTACTATTTCTATTAGTTTGATTCTGGTACAGGAGA
>ENA-ORXM01001689-ORXM01001689.1-marine-metagenome-genome-assembly--contig:-NODE-1689-length-29437-cov-25.214305_pt1 | contig 29437 bp, 27 predicted proteins | sample MGYA00237867_ERZ511480 | MGnify/ENA primary metagenome ERZ511480 (study PRJEB26309, sample SAMN06266103) | marine metagenome | isolation source: Algal blade | place: United Kingdom:Sidmouth, United... | reverse complement strand
ATGACATAAACTTAATGCCTTGCCTAAATTGTTTTTAGTTCCCACTGAAACCTGCATTTTGAATGGTAACGGGTATACACTTTTTAAGCACCCCTTTATTTATAAATTATAATTTTGATACTTGCTTGCTACCTAATTGTAACGCTGCTATTTAATCTTCAATTTCCTTTCTGTTGTTTCTATTTTCTGTCATTATATTTATCTATTTTTTAATGGCGTAATTAAGCTATTTTACTGTAACGTTTATGACTATAACAAAACGACAATTTAATCATTTGAACGAGATGGGTATTAATGTTTGGCAGCGACGCAATTTGGTAGGCTCGCTTGAAGTAAGCATTAATAAATATACTACCAGTACTGAACCCCCCACTATTGAACAATCAAGTCCTAAAAGCTCGACCCCTAAAGCACAACCATTGGCCATCACATCAAATGAGTTAACTCGATACACTTTATTTACTGATATTTTGCAGTGTATTGATATGTCAATTGGTGAAATTAATATAGAAAAAAACGTGATTGATTTAGGTTTATTTAATTGGCAGTTTATTGAAAATGAAGAAATAAGCTTCAGCCGCAGCACTTTAAGCACACCTGTTTTAACCACCTTAAAAAACAGTATTACACTCAAAAAACAGTTGTGGAAAACCATTCAACAAGAAGTTTTAACCTAATGACAATATTTGAATCGATTACCCTCTCAGATGTAACTCAATTAATGCCAATTGAAATAGCTTGTCACTCTCACCCATGGAGCGAAAAAACGTTTAAAAGCTGCATAGGTGATCGATATTTTGGTTTTTATCTTATTGAGAATGATGAAGTAGTTGGTTTTTATGTTGCTGAACACGTTATTGGCGAAGTAACATTAATGGATATTTGCGTAATGCCCACTTTGCAAGGTAAAGGTTATGGCTCGCAATTATTTAATCATTTTTTACGGCAAGTAAAAAATATTTCAGCAAACAAAATTTGGCTAGAAGTGAGAGCTAAAAATATTTCTGCTCAAATGATGTATATCAACCAAGGATTTATAGAAACTAACCGGCGCACCGGTTATTACCCAAGCGCTAATGGTTTTGGTTACGAAGATGCCATTATTATGTGTTTAACCTTATGAGAATTGATCCTTTATAAATTTTAATTTGTACCAATTTTTTTACAAAAAGAATTATTAACGATGAGTTATATTTATCGTCCATGATGACCTAAAGCCTTAATTTGAACGTTAATACGCTAAATAACAATCCTTAGCGCTAAAGCACTCTATTTATAAAGCATTTGATGACACTCAGATAAAATTGAAAGCGCAATCGACTCAGGAAGTTGCCCACCAATATCTAAACCTATAGGGCTTGAAAGTGGTTTGGCTAAATCAGCCAAAGTTAAATTTTCATTTTTTAAAATGCGTTCTCTGCGATGGATTGGCCCTAACAACCCCACATATTTTGCGCTTGATTGTTGCGCTACTTTTAATGCTTCTGCGTCCATTAACAGGTTATGTGTCATGATCACAATGGCATCAACAGTGTCTAAAATACTTTTAGGTTCTATACCTTTGGCTTCTGTAACTTTAGATGCTGTAACTCTTAACGTTTCACTTAGTATATTATTTGATAATAAGTCGCTGGCAGACCCTTTAATTATAGTATCAGCCTTAGGGAAATGAGTTTTTCTGGCGTAAGCAGAACGTTTATCTACTAAGGTGACTATCCATCCCATAGTATGAGCGATTTCTACCAGCGGATAAACATCAATCCCACCACCAAAAATCATAATATGTGGCGCTGGTAAAATAGGTGTGTATAACCAAGTTTGCTTATGGGTGATTAATGTTGCATTAACAGCGTAGCTATTTTTTTCTGTATTCAATTTATTTTTAGTAAAAATTTTAGCTAGATGATTAGGAAAAGTATCTGCACTATCATCTAGATTGTTACTATTGCAGTGCTCAGGTGATGCTTTGTTTGCATCTGTATAAATAACACATGTAGGTTTACCCTCTGTAATGTGTTGCGCGTAGCAAACCTTTTCCCTTCGTTTGATATGTTCGGTTAATGTAACCAACTCTAAATAATTGTTTTTAGCGTGAATAGGTTGCAGTAAAATGTGAACTACTCCACCGCAACCAATACCTAATTGCCAGCCTATGTCATCTTCGTCCGTCATGTCGTAAACAACAATTTTAGCTTGTTGGCTGTCCATAACTTTACGTGCATGTTGCATTAAATTAGATTCTAAACATCCTCCACTAAGTAAACCATATTGCTCGCCTAAATCGCCAAACAACATCATTGCACCTGGTTTACGATAGGAAGATCCTTTAATCTCAAAAATAGTACCTAATACCCATTGCTGTTGATCGCGTTTTGCACACCATAAATTTAATAGTGTTGATAATTGATTGTTTTTATTGTTCATTAGGGAGTAATTTAATAAAGATGTTGGCAATGTTAAGGCAAGAATTTAGCATAGTGAGATCGTCAGTCAAAGCGATAGTTATTTGGATGCAGTAATAACGACCTTTCCTACGATAATTAGGGTAACAACATGGCTAACTTATTTTCCTCAAGTTTTCCTCAGCTTTTTCTTAATTGGGCTAAATCAGGTAAATTCGGTTTAATGCCAAGCGCTTGTTTAATAATAATTTGTTTCACGGGTTTTATATGATCAAATACACGCATTCCAACTCCTCGTAAAACTTGAATAGCTTGATGTTGAGGAGTAAAAATTTGTTTTATAGACTCCATTGCAGCAGTCATTTCTACCGCGTCAGACTTTCTCCAGCGAGCGTATTGTTGCAATGTGCTAGAGCTAGACCATTGGGTTGACTCTGCGTGAGACATACCTTTAGTTTCTGTAATTTTCTTACTGATCACTTGCGCCAGAGAGACCGCATCGAGTAATCCAAGATTAACTCCCTGTCCTGCAAGTGGGTGAATAGTATGTGCCGCATCACCAACGAGTACGACACGATCTTGCGTAAAATTTTGTGCCATTCTCATTGCTAAAGGATAAGAAAAGGTTTGGCTAATTAAGGTTATATTACCTAATTTACCATCGCTTGCTGAGGTTAAGGCTTTTGAAAATTCTTCGGGTGGTAATGCCATTAAACGCTCAGCATCTTCGGGCGAGGTGGACCAAACAATTGAGCATAAGTTTTCATTAAATAAAGGTAAAAAAGCTAATGGTCCGGTCGGTAAAAAAACTTGCCACGCGGTATTTTGATGACCCAACTCACATTTTACTGTAGCAACTATGCCATGGTGATCATAATCTCTAAAAGTGGTTGGCATGTCCGATTGTTTTCTTACCCAAGAGTTTGCTCCATCAGCTCCAACAACTAGTTTGGCAGTTATCGGGGTTTGAGTTGTAAAGCTTGCAAATACATCGCTATCTCCCATTCCAATCGTAGCAATATGCTCTTCAGTAAAAAAAGTAATACCTTTATCTTGTTGCGCTTTATGCCATAGTCCTTCGCGGATCACCGAGTTTTCAATGATCCAACCCAGTTGCTCCACTTTAGCGTTATCAAATAGATTAGCAACATCATCAACTGAAAAAGAAAGTTTACCGTAACCAGCTTTATCCCACACATGCATATGTTGATAAGGCTGTAACCTGTTATTTTTAATACTTGACCAAACCTCTAACTGCTCAAAAATTTGTTGGCTAGCCATATTAATCGCACTTACTCTTGTACTTGGTTCGTCAATGATTGGGGATAGTGGCGTTTTATCGGCAATCGCAACGGTTAGGCTTGTTGTTTTTCTAATGGCAAGCGCTAGTGTTAAACCCACCATGCCAGCGCCTACAATTAAAATATCAAATTTTTGCATGTTTGTTCACTTAGTCACTACTCACTTAAAACGGTTGATGTTGCTAGCTACATTAATACGTTAGTTTTACGCTTTTGGTTTAACTATTAAATATATTAGCCACTTTTAGCCTATTAGCTTTTAATTTAAGCACTTATAAAATAACGACTAGGCTTTAATAATTTATTAATAACCCATGGTTTTATTCACAAATGTTTTTTTAATGTTAGGTGAATAATTTAAAGCTTTTAAAGCAATATTCCTTCCTAAAACCAGTGGAAATAAATCATTTGAAAAAAGCGTTACTAACGAATCGGTTAACGAAATGATGAGACGATGATCTTTTTTACGAGACTCTGCATAACGGCTTAATAGATGAAACGATCCTATATCTTCATTTTGATAAAGTGCGTTTGTTATTTCCTTGGTAAATGTTTGCACATCTCGTAAACCCAAATTGAAACCTTGTCCTGCAATAGGGTGAATGGTATGGGAAGCATTACCAATAAGTACCATACGATGGTAAATTTGCTCGTGTGCTTGCACTAAGGATAACGGGTAACTTGTGCGTTTGCCTACGTTTTCAATTTTGCCTAACCAACTGCCAAAGCATTGTTCTAAGCGTATTTTAAAATCATCATCACTTAATAAATTTATTTCTTGAGCTTGTGCTGGGGTTAGTGTCCAAACCAAGGATGAACAAGAACCCACTTTGGGCGCATTAACCATGGGTAACATAGCAATAGGCCCATTGGGAGTAAATCGCTCATACGCTATCCCTTTATGAGGTTTTGCTGTAGATACATTGGTTATTATTGCTGACTGCTGATAATGCGAAATTTTACAGGCTATATTAGCTGATGTTCGACAAACAGATTGAGCACCGTCACAGCCTATTAATAACGAAGCCGACAAGGCTGTTTTTGAAAATAAGGTTAGATCAACCGTTCCAGATTTCCATTTAATAGTGTCGATAGAGTCTGGGGTAAACCAAGTTAACCTTGGCTGATTGACATCATTAAGTTTATCCTTGTTTTTACTGAATCTTTTTAGCGCTTCTTGCAATGCTAAACCCAATATCGACATTTCTATTACATACCCTACAGCGGCAATATCATCGTTGTTGCCGTTAATGTATTGATTAGACTTGATACGCGCTTTACCGTATTTACCTCTGTCTGAAATATGGATATCAGTTATAGGTTGCGCGTGTGCTTTAATAGAAGACCAAACATTAAGGGTTTTTAAATATTCAGCCGATGCATGAGATAAAGCCAAAACACGAGAATCGAAAATATTATGGTCAGAAGCGCTATTATTAGCCTCATTTGTATCGGCCGATTCAACAATCGCGATCGATAATGGTTTATCTCTTGAGGTTTCTATCAAAAGCAAGCTCAGCGCCATAAGAGAACCTGATAATCCACCGCCTGAAATAACCACATCAAAATGCTGATATTGAGCGATTGTATCTTTTGAATTATTTAATTTTTCTGACATATGTATTTTATTTTTAATGAATTTACTTTCGATGAATAGCATTTACTTGACAAAGCTTATACCTGACAAGGGATAACTTTAAAAAGCCTAACAACAATATTATTTAGCCATAAGTGCTTCAATTTCTTTTACTTCTTTTGGTGCATTTATGGTTAGATTTTCGAAACCTGTTTTAGTCACCAATATATTATCTTCAATTCTTATTGCAATGCCACGCCATTTAGCTTCAACACTTAAATCATCAGCTGGAATATACAAACCAGGCTCTATCGTCATTACCATACCGGCTTTAAATTCACGCATTTGCTCACGCTTTTCGTTGCTTTGATAATCACCAACGTCATGTACGTCTAACCCTAACCAATGACCTAAACCGTGAATAAAGTATTTTTTACTGGCCTTTTCTTTAATTAGGGTATTTAGGTTTCCTTTTAAAATTCCTAAATTAAATAAACCTTCGGTTAAAAAACCAGACGCTATTTCGTTTAAGTGCGTTAGAGTGCTTTCAGGTTTTATGGCATTAATACACAGTTTTTGAGCGTCAAGCACTAGTTGATAAATAGTTTTTTGTGCTGCGCTGAAACGCCCGTTTATTGGAAATGTACGTGTAATGTCTGCAGCGTAGCCACCTAATTCAGCGCCAGCATCAATTAATAGTAATTCTTTGTTTTTTAAAGGGTCGGCATTTTCAGTGTAATGCAGAATATTGCCATTGTTACCACCAGCAACAATGCTTGCATAAGCGGGAAATCTTGCGCCATTAATCGCAAATTCGTGTAATATTTCTGCTTCAATTTGATATTCAAATTTACCAAACTCACATTGTTTCATTGCTCGCTGATGCGCCAAACCACTTATTTGATTAACTTTTCGCATTAGCACCAATTCAGCTTTACTTTTTATCAACCTGAGTTCGTGAATAGCGTGGCTACAATCAACAAACGTTGTAGGCGCTTTTTTGCCTAATCTAGATTGAGCTTTTACTGTGCTTAGCCATTCAAATATTTTAGCTTCGAATGTTTGGCTAACGGGTTCATTGGCTGCCATGCAATAAAGTAATGTTGATTTACCTGTCATGTACTCAGGGATCAATTTATGCTGTTCTTCAAGAGTAAAACATTCGTCAATACCATAGTTTTGTACTGCAAGGGTTTGACCTATCCTTCTACCCTGCCACACTTCTTGCAAAGCATCTTTAGCACGCGAAAACAAAACAACTTTATTCGATTTGTCTTTAATTAATACCAATATAGCGTCTGGTTCATTAAAGCCAGTTAAATAAAAAAAGTTTTTATTTTGACAAAAAGCATACTCGGTATCGTTACTACGGGTTAACTCAATAGCCGCTGGAAATAAAGCGAGGCTATTTTGAGGCATACTGGTAAAAAAACGTTTACGCCGTGCGGTAAATTCGCTTAACGGTAAATGTGAAGAAGGTAAGTGAGTTTTTTTCATAAAAGATCTTAATGCTTATTTAATGCTAAATTAAGTTAATAAAAGCTATGATGTTCGCTCAAAATAAAGTTCAAATTGAAACGTTAAGCAGTGCCTAATAAAAACTTAAAAAAGGTTTAATGTAACGTGGTGGGCTCAGCGCTTTTTTCAGGCGGCACACCTAATTCAGTAAAACACAATAACGCTGAAATACGAACATACTCTGCAATTTCGTAATATGCTTGCTCAGTATCTTCATCTTCTTCCATATCATCTGAAAGATTAGCAATATCAACAAAGTCGCTCAGCACTTCTTGAACATCTTCCGACAACTTTGTTTTATTTTTTTGTTGTAAACCAAAACCTAAGTTAAAGCCTTGTACCCAATGTCCTAAGCCATTGGCTCTTTCCATAATGGTATCGTCATCGTCGGGTAATAAAAGCTGAAAACTGTAGGAGTCGTCTAAAATATGTTGCCAAATATCATTGAATATTGTTTTGATAGTGTGTTTAACAATGGCAGGAAAACCTTCGCTGTTATTAAGCATATCGTTAATAACAATAATGTAATCTGAATCTTCAAAAATATAACCGGCAGATATTAAGCCTGTAATAACGCCATGTACTTCACAAGCGTGCATTTTTACGTTTTCGCTGGTTAATGTGGCTTGTACTGTTGCAAAATCAAGTGTCGTTTGATCAGTCATAAAATATTCATTTAATTAAGTAAATTTTCGTGTTGATATACTAACATTCACGCTATATTGATACTAGACCGCGCAGTCTTTTAACATGGTAGGCAGGATAAAAGACTAAATTAAGAGTCGTTATACTCTGTATTACATAGCTAGTTACAACTTAGTTTTTTATTACTCCTTGATAGCTTTGCTCAAGTCTTGCAATGTTTTAGCTCATACCTTGTAATATGTTAAGGCGTGAAAGTAAGTGACTAATACTCGTAAAGTGATATTTAATAAGCTAAAAATTTAAATATTGTTATACTCATCAATACTTCTTAATATCAATTATTTACTTTAAATTATTATAAATGTTAGTAATAACCTTTTTAATATGTATTTGTAGCATGACACCTTAGTCATAACTAAAAGTAAAACATATAAAAAGAGTAACAATGATCAAGCGAGAAACATAACAATGAGCCAACATACCGTAACAATTAACGTGGCTAATAAATCACTTAAAATTGCTTGTCCTATCGGGCAAGAAAGTGCCTTACTCGCTGCTGCCCAAGAGTTAAATACTCGCGTAAGTATTTTAAATGATAAAGCAGGTGCCACAACTGAGCGCTCAATGTTAATGGCGGCGCTAAACTTATCGTTTGATCTGCTACAAGCTAAAGAATCTGCTGAAAAAGAAAAATTAGTATTAGAAAGTAAAATCGAGCTTTTACAAACCACCATTGAGCAAGCTTTCGCACTACATGAGAAAGAAAAAGCCTCCTAGTGTTATTTTATACCCGTTACCGTTAAAAATCGTTTACTAACTCAATCCTGATAGTATCAATGTAAACTTTTTATCTAGTTAAACGTCTCAATCAATAAGCTTCACATACAAAGCAATTATAAAAAACTTCTAACAAAATATACCGATTTTTTAACAAAATAATTTAGTAAAATAATTAAATTAAAATTAGGTTTACTTTGTTTACCATTAACTTTTTAACTTAAATTAAACTAAAATTTAAATAAAAAGTCTAAATAAACAACAGTTAACACACATTTACAATTAATGACTTAATACATTCATAAAGTTTAGCTATACTTAAACTGTTTCTGGGGTGTTTGTATGTTAACTATGTCCCTGAGCCGATAAGTTTTAATTCAGGAAATAGATTAAACTCTATTGTGCAAGCCCGGCTCGTATCGGGAAGCCTACGGTTTTTATGAAATTTCCGCCCTGAGCATCCGGTGTTCATGGGCTGAAGTTGACTGCGGCACCTTGGAAACACCTACCTATTTTTCAATAAGATTTATTAATTCTATTAATTTAACTTGTGTTTACACCCGCTAGTACATTTATTTATGCTTACTATTCAAAAACCTTCAACAAATAAAATCAGGCAAAATGCCAACCAACCTATTGGTATATTTGATTCAGGCGTTGGCGGGTTATCATTACTAAACAACATAAAAAAACAATTGCCCAACGAATCACTCATTTATATTGCTGACTCGCTTTATGCTCCTTATGGAGATAAATCGGATAATGTTATTATTGGGCGAGTAAATTATATTGCTGAGCAACTTGTAAGTAAAAATTGTAAAGCTCTGGTTCTCGCTTGTAATACCGCTACTGTTATTGCTATCAATCAATTACGGGAACGTTATTCAATCCCTATTATAGGCGTTGAACCGGCAATTAAACCTGCCGTAATTAACAGTAAAAATAAACGTATTGCCATTTTAACTACGCAAGCTACAGCCAACAATCAACGTTTTTTAGCCTTAGTTGATAAATATAAGGCGAATGCACGAGTGCATATTCAACCTTGCCAAGGCTTAGTTGAATTAATTGAAAATAATCAACTGCATTCACCAAAATTTGATTTGATATTGTCGAAATATTTAAACGAGGTTGTAAATGAAAATGCTGATACCATTGTTTTAGGCTGTACTCATTACCCTTTTTTTACCGATAAAATTAAAGCTCTCTTGGGAAATAACATAACTATTATGGAAACGTCTCAACCAGTGACCGACCAACTTAAGCGTAAACTTATTGAGCACCAATTATTATGTAATAAACCTAATGATTTTGCTGATAAAGCTCAGTATCAATTTTTTACTACTCAAACAATAAACGTTAATAATGAACAAGGTAAGTTAATGTCATTACTACTAAATAGCCCCATTACACTGAATCGTTTATAAATAAAAATGGTGAAAAACCCATAAAAAACTTAAGACGTTTAGCCGTCTAGGCGTAAATATTTCTATGAAGTTTCTACCAGAACAGGTAAACTTAGCAAAAATATTCAGCCAATTAATACGTTATTTATCTAATTCATTCCTAATTTACACAGAGAAAATACGTAATCGATTAACTCATTGAGGTTTTATGTCTACCCACTATTTTACTTCAGAATCTGTTTCTGAAGGCCATCCTGATAAAATTGCAGATCAAATTTCTGACGCGGTACTTGACGCAATAATCACACAAGACAAACATGCCCGTGTTGCCTGTGAAACCATGGTAAAAACAGGTGTTGCTATTATTTCTGGTGAAGTATCTACAACCGCTTGGGTTGACCTTGAAAGAATAACTAGAGACGTTATAAGCAACATTGGTTATACCTCATCAGACGTTGGGTTTGATGGTGAAACCTGTGGCATCATGAATTTAATAGGTCAACAATCTCCTGAAATCGCTCAAGGTGTAGACCGTGCGAAGCCTGAAGACCAAGGTGCAGGCGACCAAGGGTTAATGTTTGGTTACGCAACAAATGAAACTGAAACCTTAATGCCAGCAGCTTTGTATTATTCTCATCGTTTGGTTGAGCGTCAGGCCGAAGCACGTAAATCAGGAATTTTACCTTGGTTACGTCCCGATGCTAAATCTCAGGTCACTTTTATCTACGAAGATAATAAGCCAGTTGCAATTGATACCATTGTTTTATCAACGCAGCACAATCCTGAAATTAAACAAGACGATTTGCACGAAGCGGTAATGGAAAATATTATCAAACACACCATTCCTGAGGATTTGTTAACCAAAGACACTAAATACCACATTAACCCAACGGGAAAATTTGTTATTGGTGGTCCGGTAGGCGATTGTGGTTTAACAGGTCGTAAAATTATTGTTGATACTTACGGCGGTATGGCTCGACATGGTGGTGGTGCCTTTTCGGGTAAAGATCCCTCAAAAGTAGACCGTAGTGCTGCATATGCAGGTCGATATGTTGCTAAAAACATTGTAGCTGCTGGATTAGCTGACCGTTGCGAAATTCAAATCTCATACGCTATTGGTGTTGCAGAGCCCACCTCAATTTCAATAGATACATTTGGTACAGGCAAAGTGTCTGAAGAAAAACTTGTAGAATTAGTAAGAGAAAATTTCGATTTACGCCCTTACGGTATTACAAAAATGTTAGATTTATTACACCCAATGTACCAACAAACAGCAGCTTATGGTCACTTTGGTAGAGAGCCTTATGAAATGACCGTAGGTGATGATACCTTTACTGCATTTAGTTGGGAAAAAACTGACAAAGCTGACGATTTACGTCGTGCTGCTGGTTTGTAATAATACAAAAACTTTTAAAAGCTTTCAGTTTGAAAGCTTTTTTTATACCTAAAATTTACAAAATAGTATTTATACCCGTTACCATTCAAAATGCAGGTTTGTGTGGGAACTAAAAACAATTTAGACACAGATTTCAAGTTCCAGACGAAATCTAAGGACGACATCCATGTATGCAAGGCATTAAGTTTATGTCATGGTTATTCTCGGTAACTGCTCCTGCGTTACTCTAATATCCTACATCCTTGTAGGAACCTGACTACACTTAATAACGACGAATAAATTGTTTTTAGACCCATCGAAGAAGCGCTTGAGCGCTTATTCCTTTAAGAAATAACTTCATCGTTAATACTTTTTATAAGGGAACAACCATTAGAATAAAGTATTGCCTTGAATTACTCTCTATAAATATTGGCGCTCACGCGCTCTGAAACGAGCATTTTGATTGGTAACGGGTATAAGTATTGAATTAAAGTAGACCCTCTGCGGCACTATGGTAAACTCAACCTTAAACTATTATTAATAATAAAAAGCTATGCCTACTGAAAGTTTATTAGAACAAGCAAAACATGTTTGCCAAACCCGCGGTGCGCGATTTACCCCTGCTCGTGAACAAGTATTTAAAATTCTTGCTAAACATGATGGTGCAATCGGCGCTTATGATTTATTAGACCAACTAAAAAAAATTGATCCTGCAGCTAAACCTGCCACTATTTACAGGGCATTAGATTTTTTAGGTAAACAAGGTTTTGTTCATAAAATAGAATCTATTAACTCTTTTGTTATGTGCCATCATTTCAGTGAATGTAGCCACCCAGTGCAGTTGCTTATTTGTGATGTTTGTGATTATGTTGAAGAGATACAGTCTAACGACTTGGATTCATCATTAAGAGTAATGGCTGACACCCATGGGTTTTCAATTAGCCACCAAATTGTTGAAGCGCACGGTACTTGTAAAAATTGCCAGTAATACTTTATCTAACACTTACCTTGTAACTTTACTTAATAAAACTCTGCTATTTATGCTGTCTCTATACCCGTTACCAATTAAAATGCTCGTTTCAGAGTATTTTAATTGGTAACGGGTATATATTGAAAATCACTTTACTTTAACCTATTTAACTTATTTAACTTATTTAACTTATTTAACTTATTTAACTAAGCACATTACTATTGAATCTGTAGGTGTTAAAGTTAAGCGTGTCATATTTTTGTTTACTAAATAGCAACTTTCGAAAAATTTTTAGCCTGATTATTGGTAAAAAACGAGTTACTCACTAATACTTACCCTAAGGAAGCGAATACTGTAAATTTTCAAGATAGTAAAATACAAGGTAGTTTAACCTTTACCCGTTTAGAAAATGCCTTGAAAATAGCCAGTGTTAAATAAAAGTTTGATCGTAATTGATCAATTTAAATAATCAGTACTGATTTACATTTATATTATTTGCATGCAAAATCAGTACTAAGTAATTTAATTAAGGCCTTGGAAACATACATGAATGTAGAGTTTATTAACCCGTTTTTGTCATCAATGCTTAACGTTATGTCAACAATGGCACAAATGGAATTAACCCCTGAAAAACCCATTTTGAAAAAAAGTAGAGTCGCTATGGGCGATGTTTCTGGATTAATTGGCATGGTAAGCGAACAAACTAAAGGTTCACTTTCAATAACCTTTCAATCTGGGTTAGCGCTTGCGACTATGAAAAAAATGGTAGGTGAAGCCCCGGATGAAATTAACGAAGAAATAACTGATTTAGTGGGTGAAATAACCAACATGGTTACCGGTGGCGCTAAACGTATGTTAAGTGAAAAAGGTTTTGAATTTGATATGGCAACGCCTGTGGTCGTGTCAGGAAAAGATCATACTATTAGCCATAAAGCAGATGGACCTATAGTTATTATTCCTTTATCGTCTCCTTTAGGTAAGGCTTATATTGAATTTAGTTTTGATAAGTAACATATCAATATCACTCTAAAAACCTCATTTTTATGGGGTTTTTTAATAACTAAAATTCACTGAACTATATTATTTACTTAACAACTTAATTTACCTAATAACTTAATTTAGAGAACTATCTAAATTAAACAAAAGGCATTAATAACAATGTTTCAGCAATTTGAGTTTTCAATAATCAGTAAAAAGCGTGGTTTTCATTTAATTACTGATGAAGTTATAGCCAATGTATCGGGAATATCAGCAATTACATGTGGCGTTATGCATTTATTTATTAAGCACTCTTCCGCATCTTTAACCATAAATGAAAATGCAGATCCTACTGTACGTTCAGATATGGAAAAACACTTTAACGTGACAGTACCTGAAAATGCTCCTTATTATCAGCATACTTACGAAGGTAGTGACGACATGCCAGCTCATATAAAAACCAGCCTCCTTGGTAATAATTTAACTATTCCCATTACTAACGGAGAGCTTAATATAGGTATATGGCAGGGTATTTATTTAGGAGAACACAGAAATTATGCTGGAGCTAGAACACTTGTCGCTACAATCCAAGGTGAGTAGTTTGGTTTAATACCTTATTTGCCGTTACTTATTGATTGTTAATTGTTAATAAGTGAAATTTTTACCCTTCTACTAATATTACATAACAGTTCGTAAGGGATAGTTGTTGCATATTTAGCAACTTGCTCAATTGGCAAGTTTACTCCCCACAAAGTTGCTTCATCACCGACTTTATCAATTAATTGCTCGCCTAGATCCACAGTGATCATATCCATTGAAACTCTGCCCGCAAGCGAAACTATTCTACCGTTAATAAACACTGGCGTACCATTTTCAGCATGGCGTGGGTATCCATCTCCGTAACCTATGGCTATTACTGCAATATACGTGACTTTATTGCTAGTCCAGGCAGCACCATAACCAACTGAGTCGCCTTTTGCTATTTTTCGAATAGAAATAATGCCTGACTTTAACGTCATTACCGGTTGTAATGCTTGATTAGCTTTATTTGGGGCTAACATAGGCGATACACCATAAAGCATTAAGCCTGGCCTAACCCAGTCAAAATGAGTATCAGGCCATGCACATATCCCCGCAGAATTAGCTAAGGAATATTTATTACCAGGAATCGCTAACCGTTTGAAAAGTTGGAGTTGCAAGCTGGTAGACGAGTTATTTATATCATCAGCACAGCCTAAATGACTCATAAACACAATGCCGTGTTTGACATTTTTGCTAAACGTTAACGATTGGCTAAAGCTCAAAACATCATCAGGTGCAATACCTAAACGGTGCATGCCCGTATCAATTTTTAACCAAACACTTATGGGAGATTCAATACTCGCTGTAGTTAAGGCATTAAGTTGCTCGATGTTATGAATAACAGTATCAAGATTATATTCTGATAAAAGCGTTAATTCATCAGAAGAAAAAAAACCTTCTAATAAAACAATAGGTTGATTTATACCCGCATGGCGTAAAGCAATAGCTTCATCAATACGAGCTACGCCAAAAGCGTCGGCTTGTGGTAAGGCTTGTGCTATGCGTTCTAAACCATGCCCATAAGCATTGGCTTTTAATACCGCCAATACTTTACTGTTAGGTGCATAGCTTTTTATAACGCGATAGTTATTATCTAATGCATTAAAATCAATTAACGCAGTTGCAGTACGAATACTCATAAGGTCGCAATAAACATAACAGTGTTAATCTTCATCAAGGACGTGAGAACCTGCATAATTGTCAAAGCGTGAAAATTGCCCCTGAAAAGTTAAAGGCACACGACCAATAGGACCATTACGTTGTTTACCAATAATAATTTCAGCCATGCCTTTAAATTCAGAGTCGTCATGGTAAACCTCGTCTCGGTAAATAAACATGATCAAATCAGCATCTTGCTCAATCGAACCCGACTCACGTAAATCTGAGTTAATAGGACGCTTATCTGAACGTTGCTCCAAGCTACGATTTAACTGAGAAAGCGCAACAACAGGCACTTCTAATTCTTTTGCTAAAGCTTTTAATGATCGAGATATTTCGGCTATCTCTAAGGTGCGGTTATCTGAAAATTGTGGAGCACGCATAAGCTGCAAGTAATCAATCATGATCATGCTGATCCCACCATGATCTCGATGAATACGTCTCGCTCTCGAACGTACTTCGGTTGGGGTTAAACCTGCCGCATCATCAATAAACATTTTGCCTTTTTCCATGAGTAAACCCATGGTAGAAGACAATCTTGCCCAATCTTCGTCTTGTAATTGACCGGTACGAATTTTAGTTTGATCAATACGACCTAAAGACGCCAGCATTCTCATCATAATTTGATCTGAAGGCATTTCTAAGCTAAAAATTAATGCCGGCTTATCAGAAGTCATTGCTGCATTTTCAGCCAAGTTCATTGCGAATGTGGTTTTACCCATTGATGGACGCGCAGCAACAATAATTAAATCAGATTTTTGTAGTCCTGCGGTCATTTTATCTAAGTCAGCAAAGCCCGTTGAAACACCTGTAACACCGTTTGTTGGAGATGAACAGAGCTTTTCAATGCGGTCTACTGTTTTTTCAAGTACTGAGCTTAATGAGGCTGGACCTTCTGATTTATTTGTTCTTTTTTCTGCAATAGCAAAAACTTTTGTTTCCGCAAAATCGAGTAAATCAGCACTCGAGCGACCTTGTGTATCGTAGCCTGCCTCAGCAATTTCATTGGCAACACTGATCATTTCACGAGTTACCGCTCTTTCTCTTACTATTTCTGCGTAAGCGACAATGTTAGCGGCACTTGGCGTGTTTTTCATCATTTCAGCTAAATAAACAAAGCCACCAGCTGAATCTAGTTTTTGATCGTTTTCTAAACTTTCAGATAACGTAATTAAGTCAACGGGTTCCCCTAATTCAATTAATGATCCAATACATTCAAAAACAATACGATGAGAGCGGCTGTAAAAGTCTTCAGCCACCACTTTTTCGCTTACTCGATCCCATGTTTCATTATCAAGTAATAAACCACCCAAAACCGACTGTTCAGCCTCTAAAGAGTGTGGTGGCACTTTTAATTCGTCTAGCTGCCTGTCATTTTTAAATTTTCGGTCTTTAAAAATTTTATCGGGCTTACGGTCAGCCATTTAGATACCTTGTTAAATGAGGGAGTGAAACTTATATCAAGCGCATTAATTAATTGACCTATTTTAAACAAATATAAATGATCAATTGGTTATTGCGATTGGTATTACTTAACCTGAGTTATGGATAATAAAAATTAAGCCATTGAAATTTATATGATATTTCAGGACACGTCGCAATAATGATAGTTTATTCGTCATTAAGATACTTTTAAGTACTCAACTTTTATTATCAATAACGGGTTATTAATAATAAAAAAGTAACGCCGAAAACCTTTAAAGTAGCGTTATTATATAATATTGCTTATCCAGAATTCAGGTTACTTATATTTAGGTACTATTTAATGGCGACTAATGTAGCAGAAATTGATAAAAAGAAGAATATAAGAACGTTAAAAGCCAAGTATTTATTCCATTATTTACACGCCAGCTAAACTGCAAACATAAAAAAAGCGCCTAAGGCGCTTTTTTTTGATAATGTTATCTTTACAAGCATTACTTCTTAGAAAGAGCACCAAAACGTTTGTTGAATTTATCAACACGACCACCAGTTTCAGCCGCTTTTTGCTTACCAGTGTAAAATGGGTGACACTCTGAACATACGTCTAGGTGAATATCTTTACCTATAGTTGAACGAGTTATAATAACATTACCACAAGAACAAGTTGCCTTGAACTCTGCATATTTAGGATGAATACCGTCTTTCATGGGGTTTACCTCTGTAAGGCCGCATCGCCACTTGATCAGTCTGTTTGCTGCCAAGTACCATACGAGTTAAATAATTTGGACGCGCATAGTAATTTAATTACTTACATTAAGCAATATTTATTGCTGTAAAATGCACCAAATTTAGGCGGTTTGTCTACATTACATTTAAAATCACTTTTCGACCTTGGCAAGCCGGTAATTAAACGTCAAAATAAGTCATTATTTATCGATAAGTAGTTACCAGTAGTGATACCATCAGGAAAACCCTCTTACGTACAAATTGCGATCCCTGTTCCTTTGAGGCAGTTATTTACTTATAGTGTTCCTGAACACTTAATTGAAAAACCGTTAACTATTGGTGAGCGTGTCGCTGTATCATTTGGACCAAGAGAAGTGATTGGGGTAATATTATCGATAAGTAATAAGACCAATCAACCACTCGATAAACTTAAAAACATTACCAGCCGTGTAGTTGATAATTTTCATTTTGATGCGCCACTTTTACAATTTTTACAACGTTGTGCTGATTATTACCACCACCCAATTGGCGATGTTTTACAACAAGCACTTCCGGTGCTTTTACGACAAATTAAACAACCTGATGTTTCGCTACCACTTGCTTGGGTATCAATAAAACAAAGTGAAGAGAGTGATCAGAGTGCAACATTAAAAAATTCTTTAGAAAAACTTAAAACCAAAGCCGCTAAACAATATGCTTTATATAAACTTATTGATAAACACCCTTCTATTACTTGGGCTGAATTACGAACTTTAGGTCATATAAAGTCTCAGTTAAATGCGCTTGAAACAAAAGGCTTAATTGTTCAACAAGAACGCCAACCTACCGTGTATAAATGGAACGATATTGCGTTAAATAGCGATAACAAGTTAACTTTATCAACCGAACAAGCCGTTGTTTTATCTGCAATAGCGCAAACTAACGACAGTTTTTCTTGCCATTTAATTGATGGTATAACCGGCAGTGGTAAAACCGAAGTTTATCTACAAGCCATGGAAACTGTGTTAGCCGCCAATAAACAAGTGTTAGTATTAGTGCCTGAAATAGGATTAACACCACAAACACTTAACCGTTTCGAACAACGCTTTAATGTACCTATTTGTTTACATCATTCTGGCTTAAATAATAACGAAAGGCTACAAACATGGTTAGAAGCGCAACGTGGTAGTTCAGCTATTGTTATTGGTACTCGTTCTGCTATTTTTACGCCTTTACATCAACTCGGTATGATCATTATTGATGAAGAGCATGACGGTTCGTTTAAACAACAAGATAATTTTAGATACAATGCTCGCGACATGGCAATTTTAAGAGCCCGACAATTAAATATTCCAATTATTCTTGGCAGTGCAACGCCAAGTTTTGAGTCTTTATATAATGCATTGTCTGGCAAATATCATTACCATCAATTACTCAACCGAGCAGGTAATAGTAGTACGTCTAAAATTCAATTAATTAATATTGCCCAACATCAGATGAAGCATGGCTTATCCGACACATTGCAAAGTGAAATAATAAAAACGATTGCCCGCGGTGAACAAGTATTACTATTTTTAAATCGTCGTGGTTACGCGCCAGCTATTAATTGTCAAGAATGCCATTGGATCCCTGAATGCCAACGCTGTAATAAACCCTTTACGCTTCACCAAAGCAAGCAATTATTAATTTGCCATCATTGTGGTAACCAACATCGCGTGCCTGCACAATGTAATCAATGCGGTAGTGTTCGTATAAAACCTTTAGGGCAAGGTACCGAACAACTCGAACAGCGTATAAGCGAATTATTTCCAGAGACAAGCTGCATTAGAATTGACAGAGACAGCACCCGAAAAAAAGGTGAGCTGGCAAAACTATTACAAGAGGTAACCGAGAAGAAACATCAAATATTATTGGGTACACAAATGTTAGCTAAAGGGCATCATTTTCCTGATGTAACCCTTGTTGCCATGTTAGATATTGACGGAGCACTATTTAGTTTTGACTTTAGAGCCGCAGAGCACATGGCACAATTATTAGTGCAAGTTGCAGGGCGAGCAGGACGAGAGAGTAAGCCTGGAAAAGTGCTGGTACAAACAGCCTACCCTGAGCACCCTTTATTACAAGATTTAGTCAATAACGGTTATAAGCATTTTGCAGAATATGCACTTACTGAACGAAAACAAGCCTATTTACCGCCTTTTGGCTTTCAAGCGCTAATTCGAGCAGAAGCAAACTACCCTTCTTATCCCGAGAAATTTTTACGTGAAATATGTACTGTAGCCTATGAAGGCTGCGAACTTGCAGGTCCTTTACCTGCAATAATGGAAAAACGTGGTGGAAAATACCGTTTTCATCTCATTGTTCAATCAAAAAGTCGCAAAGATCTACATCGAGCTATATACCAAATGTTACAATTTATCCCTAACAATGAGTGGCAAACAAAAGTGCGCTGGTCTGTCGATATAGATCCAATCGATTTAAGCTGGTAGTAAAATAAATACCAAGCTAGTATTATTTTTCTTAATTATACCCGTTACCAATCAAAATGCTCGTTTCAGAGCGCTTGAGCGATATCAATTCAAGGCAATGCTTTATTGCAATGGTTATTCCCTTGTAAAAAGCATTAACGACGAAGTGATTTTGCTCAAGCGCTTCTTTGATGGGTCTAAAAACAATTTATGCGTCGTTATTAAGTGTAGTCAGGGAGTAACCATGACATAAACTTAATGCCTTGCCTAAATTGTTTTTAGTTCCCACTGAAACCTGCATTTTGAATGATAACGAGTATAAAGCATTTATTTAGTAAATTACCTTACCCAGACGGCATAGCAAGGATAGTCTGAATATCTATTGATGTTGTGTATTTAACAAAGTTTTTTTCTGCATGTATTCGGGCAAAAACCGCCATTCTGTCCGATAGTTCGTTACCTTCAATATTCGCGTGGCCTTTAACGTGGCTAACTGTTAATAAGTCTTTTATTGATTCATAGCGAGTGTAGCATGACTGTATTAAGGCTAAATTTTTAATTTCTTCTCCTTTGCCCCTTGTCCATCCTTTATTTTTCCATCCTTTGGACCATTTAGTTATACAGTCAATAGAATATTTGGAGTCAGATAATATCTGTACGGTTTGCTTTTGTTCAATATGAGGAGTGGCAATTTTTAATGCTTCGTGTAAAGCATTAAGCTCTGCCGTATTATTTGTGCCGTTTTTATCATGTAAGCCGTACCATAGTTCGGTTAAGTTATCTTTGTGATAAATGGCAATACCTGAGCCTGATTTTCCTGGGTTAGGAGAGCAAGCTCCATCACAATAGATATTAATATCTGCATGATTTAATGTTTTATTTTTATTCGTCAACTTAGATTTTAGGCTATGTGCAGGCGATTTCTTCAAAGTTGTAGTGTTTGAAACTTTAGCGGCTGATGAACCTGACGATAAAGATCGCTTCATGAGTGCTTTAGTATATGTATCTTTATATGCATTTTCCGCTTCTTTTTTTGACGGAAATCCCATGTATTGTGCATTGTTTAATCCTGCGACTAGCGATTGAACTGTACTCCAAGTATCAAAAATACCGGTTTGTTTACCTTTCCAGATAACGTAAAATTTTTTACTCATTAATGCTACTTCTTATTTGGTTTAACTGAAGGTTTGGTGAAATTTTTAATTGCCATAACAACTAGAATAATTCCGGCAATAAAAAAGGGAATACTTAACATTTGCCCCGTATTTAAGAAAAACTCTGAAGCATAAGCGGCTTGTTTTTGTTTTACCGATTCAATTAAAAACCTTGCTGTAAATGTAAGTATTAAAAAAGTTCCTAACAGTAAACCTTTTGGTGAGTTTCGCTTAAAGCGTTTGTATACACTAATTAACAAAATAAATATAAACAGATAGGCTATAGCTTCGTATAATTGTGCCGGATGTCTTGGTAAATTATCTATTCTTGCAAACACTATTGCCCAAGGGACATCAGTACTTACACCTATTATTTCTGAATTAATAAAATTAGCGCACCTAACAAATACCGCAAATAAAGCCGTCGCCATAGCTAATCTATCAAGCAGCCATAAATAACTCGTTGCATGCTTTTTAGCATATAAACCTATCGCTAAGATAACACCCAAGCCACCACCATGGCTGGCTAAACCTCCCTCCCAAATAGCTAGAATTTTTATTGGATGAGCAAAATAGTAGTCAGGATCATAAAAAAAACAATGCCCTAAACGTGCACCTACAATAATACCTACAACTACGTAACCCAATAAGGTATCTAATGACGCTTGGTCGATATTTTCAGTTTTATAAATCCATTTCATTACCTGTAAACCAGAAAGTATGGCCGAGGCAAATAAAACACCATACCAATGAATTTTTATAGATCCAAATGAGATCAAAACTGGATCAATATTCCAAATTAAATGTTCCAAAAGCGTACCTGTTTAGAGAATGAGTTAGATGAAATGACTTGTTTTCACCAAAAGGAGGAGTTGGTGTCATCATAGATTTGAAGTTATAAGTTTTCAAGCTGATCTTAACTGTTATTAAAAGGTAATATACCCGTTACCAATCAAAATGCTGGTTTCAGAGCACGTGAGCGATATCAATTCAAGGCAATACTTTATTATGATGGTTGTTCCCTTATAAAAAAAAGCATTAACGATGAAGTAATATCTAAAAGGAATAAACGCTCAAGCGCTTCTTCGATGGGTCTAAAAACAATTTATTCGTCGTTATTAAGTTTAATCATGGAACAACCATGACATAAACTTAATGCCTTGCCTAAATTGTTTTTAGTTCCCACTGAAACCTGCATTTTGAATGGCAACGGGTATATCTTACTTACCAACGTAATAAAATAACTGCTAACAGTTGCTAATCTAATGCTACTGACATTGAAACCCGATATTGTTTTTAATATCGGGTTTTTTATGTCTCATTAAAAAGAGATTAAAACGTTTGAGTAAAATCAACGTTAATGAGACTCAACATTGGCATTAACAAAGAGTAACTCGTTTTAATTTAGAACACTCAGAGTGAGCATAATTAATTAAGCTTGCGTTTAAATAACTCAACCGCCATTAAATAGACCTGAATAGCTAATGCAGCATCATAACGATCGCCTTCGTCGCGCATAAAAGCATGTTGAGCGGTAAATTCATGCCATGTAAAAGTATTATAGCTGTTTAATAAATGCTGATGAATTTTCATACGTCCTTCATCAGGCACATGTGGGTCTTGTTTACCCCAAATCATTAAAAGCTCAGCTTTTATGTCAGGTGTTCTTGTTAACGAGTCGTTACCGTTTTCACAGGGTAGGGTATTTGAATGAATATCGGTGGCATATAAACAAGCTGCTGCCAAAATATTATTATTTAAAGCCGCTCTGTAAGCTAAATGCCCGCCAATACAAACGCCCATAGAGCCAATTTTACCTGAGCAATGCTCTAAACCACGCGCATAATCTACTAAGGCTTGGGTATCACAGTCGTGATGTTCTAAAGGTTTTGCAAATTTATCTTGGTTGCCTTTATCTTTACCAGCATCATCGTAGCCCAAAACTGTCCCAATTGAATTTAATTCGTGAAATACCTCGGGCACTAATACAATAAATCCGTGGCTAGCCATTATTACTGCGCTACGAGCAATAGGTGCCGTTTGTTGAAAAATCTCAGAGTAAAAAATAATACAAGGGTAATTACCCTTTTCAACGGGTTGATATACATAAGTGCGCATATCTCCAGTAGGCGTACTAATATCGTGCGAGTTATTTGTAATGATCATCTGGGCTATTTGTCCTTTAAGTTAGCTAGGCGGGTATATATATATGAAAAAGTGCTGAATGAATATCAGTTACTTTATATGATCTAAAGAAGAGCAGCGACCATTTTTAGTAGATTCAATTTTTAATCGGTGTTTTAAATCTTTCCATGCGGTAACTTTTCCGCCCTTATTCAATAAGGGGAAATTTAATTGTGAAGAATCTAATGATAAAGAGTTGAATGATAAAGAGTCTAATGAAAGTGAGTTCACTTGAGCACGTGTTGATAAAGGTCGTTTATTTAAAAATGTAAGTAACTTTTGATAATCATTCGCGTTAGAAACATCAATAAATAATAAAGGTTGCTGTTGTTCTTTAAAGTATTGGGTAACTTCCGCCTTGTGTTGTTGATAGCAAGCCAATAAAAATTCATCTCTTTTAATGTTTTCTATAGTAAAAGGAGCAAAAACTTCAGTGTAACAACGTTTAATTATTGGATTAAAGCCACCGTCATTACGCACTACATTATGGTGCATACGTAGTAGTAATTGCTTTATTGAAGGTACCCATTTCTTTGCATCACGGGTTAAGTAAATAAATTGGCTTTGTGGGTAATGTACGTTTAACGCTTTATAATCATTAAAAATAGGCGTGTCGGCTATGGCTGTGGCATTGTTAAAGGTTGCTTGGGTATAAGCGGTATGAGCAACTTTGTAGTTTAAAGACAATAATGTAGAACAAATACTGGTAGTGCCTGTTCTGGGTAGTCCTAAAACAAAAATTTTTCCTAATTTACTTTCTAAATATTTATTCACGTGGTTTTTATTCTCAAAGAGAGCATCATTTGAGTATTACAACTAACATAAGAGTTACTCTCATTAATAGTGTACTTTGCTCGATAATAACGTTGTTTTTATTCATAAATTTTGATTCGTACTTACCTACTAATAGCCGCAGCAATTACAATTTTACTGACTCATTTTATGTGAAAGTAAGTTCAATACCAACAACAACTCTGCATAAATTAAAATTTTAATCTCCAGTGAAACTTTCAACTTGAATGATAACGGGTATAAATCCCAATCCCAGCTAAAATGCTACAAAACCTCTTGTCATAAATCTGCAATATTGATGAAACCAAGTTGTAATATTTGATCATTAATATACGCGCAATTATAGAATTATATTGATTTCAACATAAGGTTTTAATATGAAATTGTCTACTTTGGCTAAAGCAAGTTTGCTTTTAAGTGCATCTGCACTGAGCCTTTCAACTTTTGTAAATGCCGCTCCAGCAGAACAAGAACCCCTAACTAAAGTAGTAGATGCTGGTAAAAAAATAAACCAGTCTGCAAATAAATCTCAACGCCGCGTAGATAATATAAGTGAGCAAATCCAAACTAAACTTCAACAGTTTAAAACAGTAAACAAAGAAGTTGATGGCTTACGTGTATACAACCAACAAATGAATACACAAATTGAAAATCAACTTAAAGAGCTAAATCAACTGGCTACCTCAATGGAACAAGTCAGCATTATAGAGCGTCAAATTTCACCTCTTATGGCCCGAATGATTGGTACTTTAGATAAATTTGTAGCACTTGACGTGCAATTTTTACCTAAAGAACGTGGTGAGCGTATTGCTGGTTTAAAAACAATGATGGAGCGTGCAGACGTTTCCGTATCTGAAAAATTTCGTCGCGTATTAGAAGCTTACCAAGTTGAAGTTGAATACGGTCGTACCATTGAAGCTTATAATGGTTTATTAACTATTGATGGTAATGAGCGTGATGTAGATTTTTTACGTATTGGTCGCGTGAGTTTAGTTTACCAAACACGTGACGGTCAAAAATTAGGGCTTTGGAATAACGATACTAAGTCTTGGGATGAACTACCTGCACAATACCGTTCAAACGTTAATAAAGGTTTACGTATAGCCCGTAAACAACTAGCCCCAGATTTAATCATTGTGCCTGTCGCGCAAAACTCAGCCGAATAAGTACGGTAATAGGAATTATGAAAATGAAAAAGTTAAGCCAATTTTTTTCACTAGTTGTATTAGCCGTAACAGCTATAAGTGTAGCAACAAGTGCAATGGCGCAAGACGCCTCTTCTCTTGATGAGTTATTAAAACAACTTGAACAAGGAAATATTGCACAAACTAAGCAAAATACTGCTCGTGAAGCAGAGTTTACAGCTAAAAAGTCTGAACAAGCTCGACTCCTTCAGCAAGCTAAAAATACTCGTGACGAAGAAGTACAACAAAGCACAGAATTAGAAGCAACCTTTCAAAACAACGAAATAGAGCTCGCTAACAAATCTGAAGCTTTAACAAAACGTATGGGTGAATTGAAAGAGTTATTTGGTGTACTTCAGCAGGTTGCTGGTGATACCAGAAGTAAATTTCAAACTTCAGTTATTTCAGCTCAAATTGCTAATCGTGTTGAGTTTTTAGATAATTTTGCTCAAAGCATGGGATCCTCTTCAAAATTAGCTTCAATTGAAGAAATTGAACGACTTTGGTTTGAACTTCAACGTGAAATGACTCAAAGCGGTAAAGTACACAAATTTAGTCGTGAAGTGGTAACTGCTAGCGGCGAAAAAGTTAAAACGGATGTTGTTAGAGTAGGTGGGTTTAATCTAGTGTCTGACGGTAAATACCTAGAATATGTTGACCAAACGGGTAGCGTAGCAGAATTAAAAAGACAACCTTCTGATCGCTACTTATCAACAGCAGCAGAATTAACTGAAAACACCTCAGGAGTTGTACCTTTTGCTTTAGACCCAACGGGAGGTTCTATTTTAGGTTTACTAGTACAAGCACCAAACTTAAAAGAACGTGTAGATCAAGGGGGCTCAGTAGGTTATGTAATTTTAGCCATAGGCTTGATTGGTTTACTCATTGGTGTAGAGCGCTTTGTTTCATTAACGTTAATTGGTAGCAAAGTAAATCGCCAACTTAAATCTACTACAGCATCTAAAAATAACCCACTTGGCCGAGTAATGTTGGTGAAAGAAGAAAATAACAGTGCTGACGCCGAAACACTTGAGCTGAAACTTTCAGAGCGTATTTTACAAGAAGTTCCAGTACTTACTACACGCCTAACCTTTATTAAAATTATCTCGGTGGTAGCACCACTTATTGGTTTATTAGGAACGGTTGTCGGTATGATAAATACTTTCCAAGCGATTACATTGTTCGGAACCGGTGACCCTAAATTAATGGCTGGTGGTATTTCACAAGCACTTGTTACTACAGTATTAGGTCTAGTGGTTGCAATACCTATGGTATTTATATCAACTATTTTGAATACCCGTAGCCGCGGCATCATTAATATTTTACAACATCAAAGTGCCGGTATTCTTGCCGAACGTTTTGAAGCTGAAAAAACGGAAAAAGGAGCGTAAATCATGATTATATTCATCGAAATGATGAATAGCATTCGTGAGTTTCTTGATACAGGTGGGCAAGTGCTCACCGTTATCGCCTTTGTTATTTGTTTGATGTGGCTCTTAATATTTGAACGCATGTATTTTTTCTTACGTACATATAAATATGTAAAAAAAGATATGGTTCAACGTTGGGAAAAAAGAGCAGATAAGCGCTCGTGGAGTGCAGCGCAAATTCGAAGTGCAAATGTTTCAAGAGTTACCGAAATGTTAAAGCAAAATGTAGCACTTATTCAAAGTTTAGTTGTTTTATGCCCATTATTAGGTTTATTAGGAACAGTAACCGGCATGATTGAAGTATTTGATGTTATGGCAATTTCAGGGAGTGGTAATGCAAGGTCTATGGCATCTGGTGTGTCTAAAGCAACCATTCCAACTATGGCTGGTATGGTAGGTTCATTGTCCGGAGTTTTTGTCGTGACTTGGTTACAACGTAAAATTAAACGTAGAACACAACAACTTGAAGACAGCTTGCCAATGGCACACTAAGCATAAATAGTAACAACATTACATTCAACTAATTTGGTCGGGCACATATATAACAAAGCAATTTAGTTATAACAAAGCAATTTAGTTGGACTTTAAATACTCCTTATTAGGGTTAACAGAAGTAAGGTTAACGCTAATAAGGAAATTTACATAAAAAGATCACAGTAAGGTAAAAAAAATGCGTTCTCAATTATCACAAGTATTGCAAGAGCAAGAAGAAGCAGAAGAAATTAATATGACACCCATGCTTGACGTGGTGTTCATTTTATTAATTTTCTTTATTGTCACCGCTTCATTTGTAAAAGAAGCAGGTATTGAAGTTAATCGCCCTGAAGCTGCAACAGCCGTTAAAAAAGAACGCGCCAATATTTTAGTAGCAATTAGTGATAAAGGCGAAATTTGGATCAACAAGCGCCGTGTTGATGTTCGTGCAGTACAAGCAAACATTGAACGTTTAAAAGCTGAAAACCCACAAGGTACGGTTGTTATTCAAGCAGACAAAAAAGCAACGACTGACGTACTGATTAAAGTAATGGATTCAGCACGAGCAGCAGGTGTTTACGATGTTTCAATTGCGGCACAAGAGGCTTAACCATGATAAATAAAAGTGGCCGTTATTTGTTTGGCTTAGCTTTCGCCGTAATAGTGACCTTTGCTTTGTTGTGGGGAATGCAAGCATTGATTTCTGGTGGGAATAACGCATTAACTGAAGCACCACGCGGTAATGTTCTTGACTTTATTCGTTTAAAAAAAGAGCAAGACGTAACAAAGAAAGAACGCAAACCACAAAAACCTGCGAAGCCAAAAACTCCGCCACCGCCAATGGTACAGCCACAAATGCAACAAGCTAACCCAAACGCTGATGCAGTAAGTACAAGCTTTGCAGCTAATGTACAAGCTGATACAGCTTTAGGCGGCGGCTTAAGTTTAGATACTGGCGATGGTGATTATTTACCCATTGTAAAAGTTGCACCTATTTACCCTCGCAGAGCACAATCAAGAGGTATTGAAGGCTACGTTATTGTTGAATTTGTAGTCACTAAAAATGGCTCAGTACGAGACGCGAGGGTGGTTGAATCAAATCCAGAGAATATTTTTGATCGAGCTGCAATGGATGCCGCACTAAAATTTAAATACAAACCACGAGTGGTTGACGGTGTAGCGATGGAAGTTGCCGGTGTACAAAATAAAATATCGTTTCAAATAGATGGCTAGGGCATATTATGATTAAAAAAACATCATTATCTTTTATTTCAGCGGTGATTCTATTAAGCGTTACCGGTTTTTTACCGTATGAGTTTGGTGGAGCACTGGCACAAGCACAAGATAACGCGCAAAGTGCTGAAACTGTAAAGGTTCCAGCAATGCGTAATCGTGTTTATGCTCAACTTGCTCGTGCTCAAAAGCTAGCTGATGAAGGAAATAAGCAAGAAGGTTTACAGGTTTTACATGAAGTAAAAGACCGTATTAGTAGCTTAAATAGTTATGAACAAGCGATGCTATGGAATTTTTATGGTTTTATGTATTACGGTAACGACAACTTACCTTTAGCGATTGAAAGCTTTGAAAAAGTCGTAGCAGAAGAAGCTATTCCACTAACTTTACGTACTTCAACCTTATATTCATTAGCGCAACTATCAATGCAATTGCAAGATTACGACAAATCTTTAGCTTATTTAGGAAAATGGCGAAAAATAAATGCCAAGCCCTTAACTAGTGCGCAACTTATGTTATTTGCACAAATTTATTATCAAAATAAAGATTATAAAGGTTCACTAAACTACGTAAATGAAGCGATAGAATCTACGTTGTCAAAAAATGAAACACCAAAAGAAAATTGGTTTATTCTACAACGAGCAAATTATTACGAACTTAAACAACCTGAAAAAGTGGTTAATGTTATTGAAGATTTAGTTCGCTTTTATGACAAGCCAAAATACTGGATTCAACTTAGTGGTATGTATGGTGAAATAGGTGAAGAAGAAAAACAATTAGCGATAATGGAAAGTGCTTATCAAGCCGGTTACGTCACTTCGTCACAAGATATAATTACGCTAGTGCAACTTTATCGTTTTCATGGCGTGCCTTACAAAGCTGCCACATTACTAAAAAAAGCGATTGATAAAGGCAATATTGCAGCAGAAGAAAAATATCTAGATATGCTAGCCCAGTCTTACATATCTTCTAAAAACGATGAAAAAGCTATTCCAGTACTCGTTAAGGCAGCTGAAATTGCTGAAACAGGTAAGTTTGATGCCTTTTTGGCTCAGTCGTATCTTAATTTAGAAAAATGGCAGCTTGCTATAGCCTCTGCAAAAAAAGCTATTAAGCGCGGTGGTGTCGACCGTTTAGGTAATATGCATTTAGTGATAGGTATGTCTAATTTCAACTTGAAGAATTTTGACGAGTCACTAACTGCGTTTAAAGATGCTAAAGCATTGAAAGAAACCGCTAAAACCGCAGAGCAATGGTATCAATATGTTAAACGTGAGCAAAGTGCTCAACCACAGTTAGCCATGCTGAATGAGTCTAATGAAGTCGATGATGTAAATGGCGAGTGATATACCCGCTACCAATCAAGATGCTCGTTTCAGAGCGCGTGAGCGGCAATGTTTATACCCGCTACCAATCAAAATGCTCGTTTCAGAGTGCGTGAGCGATATCAATTCAAAGCAATACTTTATTGTAATGGTCGTTCCATTATAAAAAGTATTGCTGATGAAGTGATTTTTTAATTGTGGAAGCGCTCAGCGTTTTTTCAATGGGTCTAAAAACAATTTATGCGGCGTTATTAAGAATTGTTTTAGTTCCCACTGAAATCTGTATCTTGAATGGTGACGGGTATATACCCGTTACCAATCAAAATGCTCGTTTCAGAGCGCGTGAGCGATATCAATTCAAGGCAATACTTTATTGTA